>Ga0209379_10000568_pt1 | contig 29544 bp, 26 predicted proteins | sample tdDd001_FD_187124 | JGI IMG/M metagenome (GOLD analysis project Ga0209379, IMG submission 187124) | Marine sediment microbial communities from the Atlantic coast under amendment with organic carbon and nitrate - tdDd00.1 (SPAdes)... | ecosystem: Environmental > Aquatic > Marine > Coastal >...
AGAAAGAGTGTAAAGAGCTACTTGAGCTAGAAAAGCCACTTCCGCTTCCAGCTTACGAGCGCATTCTAAAAGCGGGTCACGCATTCAACATTCTTGATGCGCGTAAAGCTATCTCTGTAACAGAGCGTCAACGTTACATCCTTCGTATCCGCAACCTGACTAAATCAGTTGCTGAAGCATACTACGCATCACGTGAAGCGCTTGGCTTCCCTATGTGCAAGAAGGACGAGGAGAAGTAATCATGGCTAAAGAATTTCTAATTGAACTGGGTACAGAAGAGCTACCACCAACGCAACTTCGCACTCTAGCGGAAGCGTTCGCAGCAAACTTCGAAGCTGAGCTAAAAGGCGCAGACCTAGCACACGAAGGTGTGAAATGGTACGCCGCTCCTCGTCGTCTAGCACTTAAGGTTTCAGCGCTAGCTGAAGGCCAAGCTGACAAAGTCGTTGAGAAGCGTGGTCCTGCAGTTTCTGTGGCATTCGATGCTGACGGTAATGCGACTAAAGCAGCACAAGGCTGGGCGCGTGGTAACGGTATCACGGTTGAACAAGCTGACCGTCTAGTGACAGACAAAGGCGAATGGCTACTGTTCAAACAAGAAGTAAAAGGCCAAGCAACATCTGAAATCGTTGTTGAGCTGGCAGCAAAAGCACTGGGTAACCTACCTATCGCTAAGCCAATGCGTTGGGGTAACAAGACAACTCAGTTTATCCGCCCGGTAAAAACGCTAACTATGCTAATGGGCTCTGACCTTATCGAAGGTGAGATCTTAGGCGTAGCATCAGACCGCACTATCCGTGGTCACCGCTTCATGGGTGAGCAAGAGTTCACTATCGAGTCTGCAGAGCAATACCCAGCGATCCTAGAAGAACGCGGTAAAGTAATGGCAGATTACGAAGCGCGTAAAGCGATCATCCTTGCTGACTCGCAAAAAGCAGCAGCAGCGGTTGGTGGTACAGCAGATCTAGAAGATGACCTAGTAGAAGAAGTAACTTCTCTGGTTGAGTGGCCAGTAGTTCTAACCGCGAAGTTTGAAGAAGAATTCCTAAAAGTACCTTCTGAAGCGTTGGTTTACACCATGAAAGGTGACCAAAAGTACTTCCCTGTTTACGATGAAAACAAGAAGCTACTGCCTAACTTCATCTTCGTTTCAAACATCGAATCAAAAGAGCCTCGCTACGTAATCGAAGGTAACGAGAAGGTTGTACGTCCACGTCTAGCGGATGCAGAATTCTTCTTCAACACTGACCGTAAGCGTCCTCTAATCGACCGTCTACCTGAGCTAGAGCAAGCTATCTTCCAGAAGCAGCTTGGTACTATCAAAGATAAGACTGACCGTATTACTGAGCTTGCTGGCTACATTGCTGAGCAGATCGATGCTGACGTTGAAAAATCTAAGCGTGCAGGCCTACTAGCGAAGTGTGACCTAATGACATCTATGGTATTCGAGTTTACCGATACTCAAGGTGTAATGGGCATGCACTACGCGACTCACGATGGTGAAGACGAGCAAGTTGCACTAGCGCTTTACGAGCAGTACATGCCTCGTTTTGCTGGTGACGAGCTACCAAGCACAGGTATTTCTTCAGCAGTCGCAATGGCAGACAAGCTAGATACTATCGTTGGTATCTTCGGTATCGGCCAAGCACCTAAGGGTTCTGATCCATTCGCACTTCGTCGTGCATCTCTAGGTGTGCTGCGTATCATCGTAGAAAACGGCTACAACCTAGACCTCACAGACCTAATCGCGAAAGCGAAATCTCTGTTTGGCGACAAGCTGACTAACGCAAATGTTGCAGACGACGTTATCGAGTTTATGCTTGGTCGTTTCAATGCATGGTACAAAGACGAAGGCTTCAGCGTGGATATCATCCAAGCGGTACTGGCTAACCGTCCAACGAAACCAGCAGACTTCGACCAGCGTGTGAAAGCGGTATCTCACTTCCGTGAACTAGAAGCGGCAGAAGCACTAGCAGCAGCGAACAAACGTGTAGGTAACATCCTAGCGAAATTCGACGGCGAACTAGCAGCAGAAATCGATCTAGCACTTCTACAAGAAGATGCAGAGAAAGCACTCGCAGAAAGCGTTGAAGTGATGACTGAAGCGCTAGAACCAGCATTTGCGACAGGTAACTACCAAGAAGCGCTAAGCAAGCTAGCAGGTCTACGTGAACCTGTTGATGCGTTCTTCGATAACGTAATGGTAATGGCAGACGACGAAGCTCTGAAGAAGAACCGTCTAACGCTACTTAACAACCTACGTAACCTGTTCCTTCAGATTGCGGATATTTCTCTACTACAGAAATAATCACCGTTGTAAGGAACAAGTAAAAGGGAAGCGTTGGGCTTCCCTTTTTTATTGGCGACTTTTTTATTAGCAATAAAGGCTAAAAATGCGTTTTGTGAACTCTATAAAATTGTGTAGGGATAAATTCGCCCACTAATAGGATCATCACTCGGACTGTAGTGACACTGTTTTGTTATAAACAGCGTAAATATTCGGGAAGGATTCTATGAAAAAGTCTATTTTAGCCCTATCAGCCTCTCTTTTAGCCGCTTGTAGTCAAACACCCAATAACGCCCTGACTCTAACCATTGGAGAAACACAGGCAACCTTTGAACGACAAGATGATGGTCTACTTGTTGCAGAGCAAACACTGACAAAAGGCAGCTACTCGCTCTCTATCGCAGACCACCAGCAAAGTTGTGGCAGTCGCTACGCACTGCAAGATGCCGCGCGCATTAAGTTCAATAAAGCGCTCACGCTTAATAACTGTGCTGATTCTGCCGCGATCCCGATGCGAGTATTCCGTGCCAATACCTACCAGTTTATTCTCAATCAAGACTCCAACCAGCTTACCGTTAAAGTAAAGCCTAAAGCAGACGCGATTACTCGTTATCAATGCCCAGTCGCGAGTGATCAACCCACCAGCATTGATGTCTCCGCTACCTTTGCCAATGGCAGTACCATTCGCGATGCTTTAACAGGCCAGCAAGCTACCGTTAGTAACGGCAAAGTGAGATTAAAAGCCGGTGCAATGAGCCAAGGAGTGATGTTACTTGAACAAGTAGAATCACCACAATCGACAACGTTTAGTTGGGATAATGCGACGGTCTACTTTGTTATGACTGACCGCTTTTACAATGGCAATCCAAACAATGACCATAGCTATGGCCGTAGCGATGATGGCGATAAAGAGATCGCCACCTTCCACGGCGGCGATCTGGCAGGGTTAACCAAAAAGTTAGATTATCTTGAACAATTAGGTGTTAATGCACTGTGGATCACCTCACCCTTAGAACAAATTCATGGCTGGGTTGGCGGCGGTAGCAATGGCGATTTCAAACACTATGGTTATCACGGTTATTACCACCAAGATTGGACTAAGCTTGATGCCAATATGGGTACAGAACAAGAGCTTAAAACCTTAATCGACACCGCACACAACAAAGGGATTCGGATTATCTGGGATGTGGTGCTCAACCATACAGGCTACGCAACATTAGCCGATATGCAGGAGTTCGATTTCGGCCAGTTGTATTTAGATGATCAGGAAGCGCAAGATATCCTCGGTGAGCAGTGGACGGACTGGACACCAAAACAAGGCCAAAACTGGCACAGCTTTAATGACTATATTAACTACCGTGATGGTGAGGCGTGGCAAAAATGGTGGGGCAAAGATTGGATTCGCACCGATATTGGAGATTATGACCAGCCCGGCTATAACGACCGCACCATGTCATTGGCACATTTACCGGATATCAAAACAGAGTATCAACAAGCCACTGGATTGCCCAATTTCTATCGCAATAAATCGACTAACGCACAGGATGTCAGCCAAACACCACAGCAGCACTTAATTACTTGGCTATCTGATTGGGTTAGAGAATATGGCATTGATGGCTTTAGAGTCGATACCGCCAAGCATGTCGAGTTTGAAACTTGGCAACAGCTAAAGCTCGAATCGACAACAGCGCTCGCAGAATGGAAGCAAAACAATCCAGACAAAGCGATCGATGATTTACCATTCTGGATGACAGGTGAAGTGTGGGCGCACAGTGTGGTCAAAAGTCCCTATTTCGACCAAGGATTCGATTCAATCATCAACTTTGAATTCCAAGGCGATGTCGCACCGAAAGCACTAAGCTGCTTTGCCGAACTCGACCGTGATTACCAGCGCTATGCAGAGCGAATCAACCAAGACAACAGCTTTAACGTCTTAAGCTACTTATCATCTCACGATACCTCTCTGTTTTGGGGTAGCCGCGCCAAAACCATTGAACAACAAGTTCGCGCAGCTAACGCATTAATGCTGGCACCTGGCGCGATTCAGATCTATTACGGTGATGAGATCGCACGAGACTTTGGCCCGACTGGCTCCGATCCTCATCAAGGAACGCGTTCTGATATGCCCTGGGATCAGATAACCGGTGAGCGCCAACAATTGCTCGAACACTGGCAAAAGCTTGGACAGTTTAGACAACGCCACCCTGCGATCGCTCAGGGCGAACACATTACCCGCCACCAGCAAGGTTACTATGCCTTCGAGCGACGCTATCAAGATGACAAGGTGCTAGTGGTTTACACTGGCTCACAATAAGTACGCAGCTCGGTATTAACGCCCTTTTTCACAAAGCCAACATCACTATGTTGGCTTTTTTTCACTCAATACTAATTCTCGCTTTGCTCTATTTGCACATTAAGGTATGTTCAGGGATTACTCTATTGGTCAGCAACGCACTGACTGTTCTATACATAAAGCAATGACAATAATGAATTAGGTACAACAAGTAATGCAGTTCTCAAAATTTGGTGAAAAATTTAATCAGTATTCAGGCATCACCCAACTAATGGATGATTTAAATGATGGTCTACGCACTCCTGGTGCCATCATGCTCGGCGGAGGCAACCCAGCCGCCATTCCAGCCATGCTCGACTACTTTCACCAAGCCAGTGAGGATATGCTCGCCAGTGGGGAACTCGTCTCCGCGATGGCCAACTATGATGGACCGCAAGGCAAAGATGCCTTTGTCAAAGCACTAGCCAAGCTGTTGAAAGATACCTATGGCTGGGACATTTCAGAAAAGAACATCAGTTTAACCAACGGCAGCCAGAGTGGATTTTTCTACCTGTTTAATCTGCTTGCTGGTCAACAACCGGATGGTTCACACAAAAAGATTCTACTGCCACTCGCCCCTGAATATATTGGCTACGGCGATGCAGGGATTGATGAAGATATCTTCGTCTCCTACCACCCAGAAATCGAACTACTTGATAATGGCCTGTTTAAATACCACGTTGATTTTGAACAGCTTAAAGTCGATGACTCGGTTGCAGCGATTTGTGCCTCTCGCCCAACCAACCCAACCGGTAACGTGCTGACTGACGAAGAGATCCATAAGCTGGATAAGCTAGCGCGTGAAAACAATATTCCGCTGATCATTGATAATGCCTATGGCCTGCCGTTCCCAAATATTATCTTTGAAGATGTTAAGCCGTTTTGGAATGAGAACACGATTCTATGCATGAGCTTATCTAAACTGGGTCTGCCAGGCGTGCGTTGCGGTATTGTGATTGCAAGCGAAGAGATCACTCAAGCGATGACCAATATGAACGGTATTATTAGCTTAGCCCCAGGTAGCCTTGGCCCAGCGCTGGCCAATCACATTATCGGTAAAGGCGATCTATTAAAGCTAAGCTCTGATGTGATTAAGCCGTTCTATAAGCAGAAATCATTACGCGCGGTCGAATTGCTGCAAGATGCCATTACAGACCCTCGCTTCCGTATCCATAAGCCGGAAGGGGCGATTTTCTTATGGCTATGGTTTGACGAACTGCCAATCACAACCATGGAACTGTATGCTCGCTTGAAAGCGCGTGGGGTATTGATTGTGCCTGGTGAATATTTCTTTATTGGTCAAGAGGACGATTGGGATCATGCTCACCAATGCCTACGTATGAACTACGTACAAGATGATGAGATGATGCAAAAAGGCATTAAGATCATTGCTGAGGAAGTCGAAAAGGCATACCGACAAGGATAATACCTAGCAGTGACCTGAATAACGATTGCTTTCCAAGTCGCTTGAGCAAAATTCACTACTAGGGATAAGCACTAGCGCAATGTCTGCGCATACTTGTCGCAATCGCTACACAGGTCATGCCTATCCTATAAAGCTAGATACAAAAAGAGCACCGCCTTTTTCAAGGTAAGGGTGCTCTTTCACTCTTCTTCCCGACTATACTCAGCTAGTTAAAGCTGATGACAATTAGCCTTCAATTAGGTTCTTGCCATTAATCGCAATTTTACGTGGTTGCATCGCTTCTGGGATTTCGCGCTCTAGGTCAATATGTAGTAGACCGTTTTCCATGCTTGCACCCACTACTTTTACGTAGTCTGCTAGCTGGAATTTACGTTCGAAATCACGCTCTGCGATACCTTGGTATACGTAGGTCTTTTCAGCTTCTGTTTTACGCTCACCCTTCACGATCAACATATTTTCTTTTTGAGTCAGATCGAGTTGGTCTTCAGCAAAGCCAGCAACTGCCATAGTAATACGGTAGTTGTTCTCATCTTTTTGCTCGATGTTATACGGTGGGTAACCGCCAGAAGTGTTCTTCGAGGTGTTTGCTTCCATCATGTTGAATAGACGATCGAAGCCAATTGCGTTGCGGTAAAGTGGAGTGAAATCTACAGTTCTCATAATGCTATCCTTTTAGTAAGCAATAGTCTTAGTCGTGAGTTTGCGCGGATCGATGCTGTTATCAAGCCTAGCCGACTAAGGGACTCATTCACTATTCCTCTGGCTACCTCTGTTAGGTCTAAACACGGGGACATAGCAATGAATCAAGTTTTAAATTGTGTGCCTCTAAAGTTATCCTCTCTTGAGCGATACCTTATCAGCGAATCCAGAGGTTCTGTTTCTTCTCTCTTGAGCAAGACAGCTTTCCTCTTCAACAATAGATATGTGGTTGGGGCAAATTAGTTTCAAGGGATTATTTTCAAATATTTTTCCAATCCAATATTTTTCAATTACTTACAAAAACAAAAAAGCACCATCCAAAGGACAGTGCTTTTAGTAGTTTAGGATTCTTTATTACTAAAGAAATCTATACATCGAGGTTGGCAACCTTAAGAGCATTCTCCTCGATAAAGTTACGACGAGGTTCAACTTGGTCACCCATTAGTGTCGTGAACAACTGGTCAGCACCTACTGCATCTTCAATCGTTACTTGCATCATACGGCGCGTTTCTGGGTCCATCGTCGTTTCCCAAAGCTGATCTGGGTTCATCTCACCTAGACCTTTGTAGCGCTGTAAGCTTAGACCACGACGTGACTCTTTAATTAGCCACTCTAGTGCGTCAACAAAGCTTGATACAGGCTGAGTACGCTCACCACGTTTGATATAAGCGCCGTCTTCAATCAGACCTTCTAGCGCTTCAGAAAGAGAAGCTAGCTTGCCGTACTCTTTCGAGTTGATTAGGTCGATGCTCAGTGCATGCTCATGAGTCACACCGTGAGTACGAACGACAATCTTAGGTAGGCTTAAACCTAGCTCAGCGTGCTGTTCTACTTCGAAGCTGTATTGGCTTGCACCCACTTCTTTAGCATTTAATTGCTCAACAAGCTGCTTAGTCCAAGCTTCTACTGCTGCTGCATCATGACACTGCTCTGCCGTTAGGCGTGGCGTATAGATTAACTCATGAATGAGCGCACGTGGGTAACGGCGGCTCATACGATCCACTAGCTTGATGCCCGCATTGTATTGCTGAACTAGCTTCTCTAGAGCTTCACCTGATAGCGCTGGCGCTTCTGGGTTTACATGTAGAGAGGCATTGTCTAGAGCAAGAGCCACTTGGTACTGGTTCATTGCATCTTCATCTTTGATGTACTGCTCTTGTTTACCTTTCTTCACTTTGTAAAGTGGTGGCTGAGCAATATACACGTAGCCACGCTCAATAAGCTCTGGCATTTGACGGTAGAAGAAGGTCAATAGTAACGTACGGATGTGCGAACCATCGACGTCGGCATCGGTCATGATGATGATGTTGTGGTAACGCAGTTTGTCTGGGTTGTACTCGTCACGACCGATACCACAACCAAGAGCTGTGATAAGCGTTGCCACTTCTTGAGAAGACAGCATTTTGTCGAAACGTGCTTTTTCAACGTTAAGAATCTTACCTTTTAGCGGTAGGATTGCTTGGTTCTTACGGTTACGGCCTTGTTTTGCGGAGCCGCCTGCCGAGTCACCCTCCACTATGTATAGTTCAGAGAGTGCAGGGTCTTTTTCCTGACAGTCAGCTAGCTTGCCTGGTAGACCCGCTAAATCTAGCGCGCCTTTACGACGAGTCATTTCACGAGCTTTACGCGCTGCTTCACGAGCACGTGCTGCGTCGATAATCTTAGAACAAACCATCTTCGCTTCTGTCGGGTTCTCAACTAGGAACTCAGACAGTTTCTCACCCATTGCCGATTCAACTGCAGATTTCACTTCTGATGAAACCAGCTTGTCTTTGGTTTGGCTTGAGAACTTAGGATCTGGCACTTTCACCGAAACAACCGCAGTTAGACCTTCACGCGCATCATCACCGGATGTAGCTGTCTTCGCTTTCTTAGAGAAGCCTTCTTTGTCCATGAACGAGTTCAGGGTACGAGTTAGAGCTGCACGGAAGCCCGCTAAGTGCGTACCACCATCACGTTGAGGGATGTTGTTAGTGAAACAGTAGATGTTCTCTTGGAAACCATCGTTCCACTGCATCGCAACTTCAACAGAAATGCCATCTTCACGCTCAAAGTCGAAATGGAAGATTTTCTCGATGATAGGTGTTTTGTTGGTGTTTAGGTGATCAACGAACGCTTGGATACCACCTTCAAACATGAAGTGGTCGCTCTTGTCTTCTTCACGCTCATCTTTAAGCTTGATAGAAACACCAGAGTTTAGGAATGATAGCTCACGTAGACGTTTTGCTAGGATATCGTAGTGGAACTCAGTATTTGAGAAAGTTTCTGCACTTGGCCAGAAACGGATTTGAGTACCGGTTTTATCAGTATCGCCAACCACAGCTAGTGGCGCTTGAGGCTCACCATGATGGTAAGTTTGGGTATGGATATGACCACCGCGGTGGATAGTTAGCGTAACTTTTTCTGATAGTGCGTTTACTACCGAAACACCTACACCGTGTAGACCACCCGATACCTTGTATGAGTTGTCATCGAACTTACCACCAGCGTGAAGTACCGTCATGATAACTTCTGCAGCTGATACTTGTTCTTCTGGGTGCATTTCCGTTGGGATACCACGGCCGTCATCGCTCACAGAAACAGAGTTGTCCTCATGAATTGTCACAATGATGTCTTTACAGTGACCAGCCAACGCTTCATCAATTGAGTTATCCACCACCTCGAAAACCATGTGGTGCAGACCGGTACCATCATCCGTGTCGCCGATGTACATACCAGGGCGCTTACGTACTGCGTCCAGACCTTTTAGTACTTTAATACTCGATGAATCGTAATTTTCAGACATGAGTTATCTTCCGCTATATATTTTGCTCTATTGTGCCATGTTCCACATGGAACATCCTGCCATTTTCATCTCGCATATCTGCAATCTGACTGTCAGTAATAGAACTTACAAAAACTTGAGCTCCCGTCTCTTTCAAGCAGTCAGCAAGACGCTTGCGACGTTGGCTATCTAATTCAGATGCAAAGTCATCAATTAAGTAGATACATTGCTTGCCAGTCATTTCAGTGAGATGTTGCCCTTGCGCCACTCGCAGTGCACACACCATCAACTTTAACTGACCTCGTGACAACACGTCCTCTACGGGAGTGCCATTCACTTTTATGCGTAAATCGGCTTTATTTGGCCCACTAAAGGTGTAACCAAGCGCCTGATCACGCTCAAAATTCTTTTCTAGTATTTCTTGATATGGGGTCTCTTTATCCCAACCACGATAATACTTTAATTGGATATCAAATTCTGGCAAAAACTCTTGGCATATCTGCTCCGCTTTGACTTTCATCTGCTCAACGTAGGTTGCTCGCCACTGACTGATGTTTTCAGCCAATCTTGCCATCTCCTGATCCCAGTAGCTGAGCTCTCGATAACTGGAGGCGGTTTTCAACAAAGCATTACGTTGCTTGTTGAGACGTTTAAATCGTCCCCACGCATCATAAAAAGCAGACTCAGTATGAAACACACCCCAGTCGATAAATGCACGGCGATGTTTTGGCCCGTCCGTTAGTAGATCAAACCCTTCCGGATGAATCAACTGCAAAGGTAAGACTTGAGCCAGTTGTGCCAACTTTTGTCCAGATTGACCGCCTATTTTAACCTCTGTTGAGCCGTCACGCTGCTTATTAATGCCAATTGGTAGCTCAAATTGATCCGAGTTCAAAAAACGACCGTGAACAAACAGCTCATTACACTCATTTTGAATCACTCTTCCGGTCAATGAGCTTTTAAACGAGCGACCATGACCAAGCAGATAGATAGCTTCTAAGACACTGGTTTTGCCACTGCCATTCGGCCCAATAAGAAAGTTAAAGCCTGCTGACAGGTTAATGTCACAGGCTTCGATGTTTCTAAATTGTTTTATGATGAGGCGAGTAAGCGGCATGCTAGAGTCGAATCGGCATTACCACGTACATGGCGCTGTCATCAGCGGCGTTCTCAATCAGAGCACTGGCATTGGCGTCCGACATAGAAATTCGAACGGTTTCACAGCGCAATGTATTGAGCACATCCAATACGTAGCTGACGTTGAAACCAATCTCAATTGGCTCCCCTTCAAAGCTAACGTCAAGCATCTCTTCCGCTTCTTCTTGCTCTGGGTTATTGGCGGTAATGCGCATTTCAGTATCCGCTAAGTTCACGCGTACGCCACGGAACTTCTCGTTGGATAGAATCGCGGCACGCGAGAAAGCTTGGCGCAGTTCGTCACAGCCTGCTTCTAACGTTTTGCTGGTACTTTGCGGCATCACTCGGCGGTAGTCAGGGAAACGACCATCGACCAGCTTAGAGGTAAACACATAGTTGTTTACTTCAGCGCGTACGTTTGAACTACCAATCTGTAGTACAACCGGCTGTTCTGGTGCATCGAGTAGCTTAACCAGCTCAAGGACACCTTTACGTGGCACGATGATTTGCTTCTGTGCAAAGTCCGCACCTAGTTGTGTCTGAGATACCGCCATACGGTGACCGTCGGTAGCCACACTACGCAGTGTCGTACCTTCGATTTCAAATAGCATACCGTTGAGGTAGTAACGCACATCTTGGTTTGCCATTGAAAATTGGGTTTTTTCCACTAAGCCACGCAGCTCAGCTTGAGTCAACGAGACTTCAACTTCACTTTGCCAATCTTCGATATTTGGAAAATCATTCGCTGGTAATGTAGATAATGAGAAACGGCTACGGCCAGAACGGACTTGCACGCGATCACCTTCCAAAACGAAAGTAATCACTGAGTCATCTGGTAGACCACGACAGATATCGAGGAACTTACGTGAAGGAACTGTAATGCTGCCGGCTTCAAATTCGCCTTCCAAAGTGACACGACTAATCAGCTCAACTTCTAAGTCTGTTGCCGTCATCGATAGCACGTTGTCTTCTACTTTTAGTAATAGGTTGCCTAGAATTGGCAAAGTAGGACGACCACCTAGTGCACCTGACACTTGTTGAAGTGGTTTAAGCAGGTGGCTACGCTCAATGGAAAATTTCATAGGATGCTCTTATCCGAATTCGTTATTGTTGCTCGATGCTTAGAATACTGTGAATCAAGAAATAGTGCGAATTAAGAAGAAAGAGTACGAATCAGATTCGAGTAATCTTCTTTAATATCGTGGCTCTCTTCACGCAGCTGTTCAATCTTACGGCAGGCATGCAAAACCGTCGTGTGGTCACGACCACCGAATGCATCACCGATTTCAGGTAAGCTGTGGTTAGTAAGCTCTTTAGCTAGGGCCATCGCCAGCTGACGTGGACGCGCCACTGAACGTGAACGACGTTTCGACAGCAGGTCAGCAACTTTAATCTTGTAGTATTCCGCCACTGTCTTCTGGATATTGTCGATAGTGACCAACTTCTCTTGTAGCGCCAGCAAATCACGTAGCGCTTCACGAACAAAATCAATCGTGATTGGACGACCGGTAAAGTTAGCATTAGCAATAACGCGGTTTAGTGCCCCTTCTAGCTCACGAACATTAGAGCGTAGACGCTTAGCAATAAAGAACGCCACTTCATCCGCAAGGTGGATTTGATGGTCTTCCGCTTTTTTCATTAAGATCGCGACGCGAGTTTCAAGCTCTGGTGGCTCGATCGCAACGGTTAGACCCCAACCAAAACGAGATTTAAGGCGATCTTCTACACCACTGATCTCTTTAGGATAGCGATCAGAAGTTAGGATGATCTGTTGATTGCCTTCAAGCAAAGCGTTGAATGTGTGGAAGAATTCTTCCTGTGAACGCTCTTTATTAGCGAAGAATTGAATATCATCGATAAGCAGTGCATCAACACTGCGGTAGTAACGCTTAAACTCTTCAATCGCGTTATTTTGCAGTGCTTTCACCATGTCTTGCACGAAACGCTCAGAGTGCATGTAAACCACTTTGGCGTTTGGCTTATTATCAACAATAGCATTACCAACCGCATGCAGAAGGTGTGTCTTACCAAGGCCTGTTCCACCGTATAGGAACAGCGGGTTATAAGCGCTGCCAGGGTTATCTGAAACTTGACGCGCTGCAGCCAAACCGAGTTGGTTTGACTTACCTTCAACGAAGTTAGTGAATTTATGTTTCGGGTTTACGTTCGAGCGGTGATTGATGTCAGCGATCGCTTGCGCATCATCATCCCAAGTTTTATGTACTGGTTTACGCGCTTGTAGCTGCGCTGGCGCTGAAGATTCTGCGGCCACATCGGCTGGCGTACGTTTCGGCGCAGGCTTTGGCGCCGCAACAGGGCGACTGCCGACTTCAAAACGCAAGCTCGGTACGTCATTACCGCAATACTCTTGCAGTAGACGATTAATGCTATTTAGGTATTTATCGCGAACCCAGTCCAAAACAAAACGGTTTGGGGCAAATAAAGTGAGCGTATTGTCATTGAGCTCTGCTTGTAACGGACGAACCCACATGCTGAATTCCGTTGCTGGTAGCTCTTCTTGAAGCTGTTGCAAACATTGCAACCAAAGCGAAGATGACACGGTGCCCCCACTCGAAAGTAATTGATCTGAAAAGATTGGCAATTTTACCTGTTGATAACCAAGATCGCCAGCAAATGATCGACGATCCAGTGAATAAGATCTAAGTTATTCACAATATTTTCGACATTATTCGGTGGATCCCCACATCCTGCCCCATTTTTACTCACACTTTGATCCACAAAATGGCCAAATCCCGGCGATCTTTCATCTGGTGATAACTCTGTGAATGAATCGTTTTTCACAGCCCTATTTCGTCTTTCTCGTCCCGAGTTCGTCTAACCTGTTGTTAGTGGCTATTTCTCCACCTTATTACTCTACTGTCTAGGTTATTGCTCTTGGTTATTTATCTAATTAAGTAAAGAGACAGTAGTATTTATCCCCATAATTATATGGAGTTGTACTATGAAAAACTGGATTAAGGCTGCAGTTGCAGCAATCGCGCTTTCTGCTGCTACTGTTCAAGCGGCAACTGAAGTTAAAGTCGGCATGTCTGGCCGCTACTTCCCATTCACTTTCGTTCAGCAAGATAAGCTACAAGGCTTTGAAGTTGACCTATGGGATGAGATCGGTAAGCGCAATGACTACCAAGTAGAATACGTGACTGCTAACTTTTCTGGTTTATTTGGTCTTCTAGAGACAGGTCGTATTGATACCATTTCAAACCAAATCACTATGACGGATGCACGTAAGGCGAAGTACCTATTTGCCGACCCATATGTGGTTGATGGCGCGCAAATCACCGTTCGTAAAGGCAATGACAGTATCCAAGGTGTTGAAGATCTAGCGGGCAAAACAGTTGCAGTAAACCTAGGCTCGAACTTTGAACAGCTGCTGCGTGACTACGATAAAGATGGCAAGATCAATATCAAGACTTACGACACGGGTATCGAGCACGATGTTGCACTAGGCCGCGCTGATGCATTCGTGATGGATCGCCTTTCAGCACTAGAGCTGATCAAGAAAACAGGTCTGCCATTACAACTAGCAGGTCAGCCGTTTGAGACGATTCAAAACGCATGGCCATTTGTTGATAACGACAATGGTAAGAAACTGCAAGCGGAAGTAAACCAAGCTCTTGCTGCAATGCGCGCTGATGGTACGTTAGCAACAATCTCTCAGAAGTGGTTTGGTGCTGATATCACCCAATAAGCTGAGATTCGATTTCTAGCCGACTAACCGAATAAGTGTTGGCTAGCCTATAACCCACTGCTTTCCTTCCTTTGCAGTGGGTTTTGTTTTTTATTTTTGTGATTTATTTTGGGACACGTTATGGGATTCGATTTTAATTACATGCTGGATCTGATGCCGATACTGCTGAGGTATCTTGGCACGACCATGGAAATGGCAACGTGGGGTTTATTCTTTTCGCTGATTTTGTCCGTCATTTTGGCCAATATTCGTGTATTTCGCGTCCCAGTTCTTGACCAACTTAGCCAGCTATACATCAGTTTTTTCCGAGGTACGCCGCTACTGGTACAACTGTTCCTGCTTTATTATGGCTTACCGCAAATCTTCCCGTTCTTAGTCGGTCTTGATGCGTTCGGTGCGGCGGTCATCGGTTTAACACTCCACTTTGCCGCTTACATGGCTGAGAGTATTCGCGCCGCGATTATCGGTATTGATCGCAGCCAAATGGAAGCGAGCCTTTCTGTCGGTATGACTACGCCTCAGGCAATGCGCCGCGTGATCTTACCTCAAGCAACCCGTGTCGCTTTACCTTCGTTGATGAATTACTTTATCGATATGATCAAATCCACCTCTTTAGCTTTTACCTTAGGCGTGGCCGAAATCATGGCTAAAGCGCAAATGGAGGCGTCTTCAAGCTTTCGCTTCTTTGAAGCTTTCCTCGCTGTCGCCCTCATCTACTGGGGTGTCGTGGTAGTTCTAACTCGCGTGCAAATTTGGGCAGAAGCAAAACTGAATAAGGCGTATGTACGATGATCAAACTAGATAATATTCATAAGCGCTTTGGCGACACAGAAGTACTAAAAGGGATCGACCTAGAAATTAACCAAGGTGAGATCATCGTTATCATTGGCTCTAGTGGTACTGGTAAATCAACCCTACTGCGCACGGTCAACTTTCTTGAAAGCGCTGATAAAGGTGTGATTACCATTGATGATGTCAGCGTCGATAGTGAAAAACACTCAAAAGCAGAAGTGCTCGCGCTACGTCGTAAAACCGGTTTTGTTTTTCAAAATTACGCCTTGTTCGCGCATATGACGGCAAAACAAAACATTGCCGAAGGTCTGATTACCGTACGTGGCTGGAAAAAATCGGACGCCTTAACTCGCGCTCAAGAGATTCTTGATGATATTGGCTTAGGCGATAAAGGCGAAAGTTATCCAGCGGCACTGTCAGGTGGCCAACAGCAACGTGTGGGTATCGGGCGCGCCATGGCATTGCAACCTGAGCTGCTGCTTTTTGATGAGCCGACATCGGCACTCGATCCTGAATGGGTTGGAGAAGTTCTTAATCTAATGAAGGACTTAGCAACAAAACATCAGACCATGCTAGTGGTCACTCATGAAATGCAATTTGCTAGAGAGGTCGCCGATCGGGTGATCTTTATGGCTGAAGGCAATATTGTCGAGCAAGGTTCTCCACAGGATATCTTTGGTAATCCACAAGATCCTCGCTTACAAAAATTCCTTCGACAAGTTGGTGCTGAATAAAGATCGCCTCAGAGGATCGTTTGATCCTTGAGATTTTGCTCACACTACGTATAATCGCTCGGCCGGAATTTAGCGCTTGCACAAAGATTGACACTTTGTGTGACTGTGATTACAATTCCGCCTCTTTGTTGAGAGGCGTCGGTTTTGTCCTCTTTATATATAAAGAAGACGTTACTACCCACGCCGGGTTAACATTGACCTAAAACTACTGATCAGTAAAGGTATTTATCATGAAACGCACTTTTCAACCTTCAGTTCTAAAGCGCAAGCGTACTCACGGTTTCCGTGCACGTATGGCTACTAAGAACGGTCGTGCAACAATCAACGCACGTCGCGCTAAAGGCCGTAAGCGTCTTTCTAAGTAATCTTCGATTATTTTGAATACGTACGCGTTCAATCGGGAGTTACGCTTGTTAACTCCCGAGCATTATCAAAATGTCTTCCAGCAAGCTCACCGAGCTGGCTCACCTCATTTCACCATCATTGCCCGTAAAAATAGCCTATCTCATCCTCGACTAGGTTTAGCCGTTCCTAAAAAGCAGATTAAAACCGCCGTTGGTCGCAATCGTTTTAAACGCCTTGCTCGTGAAAGCTTTCGTAACAATCAACATCAACTTGCACACAAAGATTATGTTGTTATTGCTAAGAAAACCGCGCAAGATTTAAGCAATGAAGAAATATTCAAATTGTTTGATAAATTATGGCAGCGCCTGTCTCGCCCTTCACGTGGGTAGCAATCGGCATAGTTCGATTTTACCAAGGCTTTATTAGTCCAATTCTTGGACCACGTTGTCGTTTTTCCCCAACTTGCTCTACTTATGCCCTAGAAGCGTTGAAAGCTCACGGTTTTGTAAAAGGGTGTTGGTTATCAAGCAAACGTCTATTAAAATGCAACCCTTTAAATAAGAAGGGTTGGACATACGATCCCGTACCACCAGTCCAACAACAAGACAGAGATAAATAACGATGGATTCTCAACGTAATATCCTGTTAATCGCGCTAGCACTGGTTTCTTTCCTATTGTTCCAGCAATGGCAAGTTGCAAAGAATCCAACGCCTCAGCCGGTTGAGCAGGCTCAATCAAGCAGTACTCTACCTGCACCATCATTTGCCGACGAGCTAGACCCTGCGCCAGCGCAGCAGCAAGCTTCAGCAAAAACAATTACCGTCACAACTGATGTATTGACTCTGTCGATTGATACGGTTGGTGGTGATGTAATTAATGCAGACCTAAACCAATACTCAAACGAGCTTGATTCAGAAGACCCATTTGTTCTACTTAAGAACGAAGCTGGTCATCAGTTCATTGCTCAGAGTGGCCTTGTTGGTCCTCAAGGTATCGACCTAAGCAGCACAAACCGTCCAGCTTACTCTGTAAGCGCAGACAGCTTCACGCTTGCAGATGGCCAGGATGAACTACGCATTCCAATGACGTTCACGGCTAACGGTCTTGAGTACACCAAGACATTCGTGATGAAACGCGGCAGCTACGCTATCGACGTTGAATACGACATCGTAAACAAATCTGGTAACAACGCGACATTTGGTATGTACGCTCACCTACGTCAAAACCTTCTTGACGCTGGTGGTAGCATTACAATGCCAACTTACCGCGGTGGTGCATACTCTACTGAAGATACTCGTTACAAAAAGTACAGCTTCGAAGATATGCAAGATCGTAACCTGTCTCTAAACCTAGCTAATGGCCAAGGTTGGGCAGCGATGATCCAGCACTACTTTGCTTCTGCATGGATCCCACGCAATGAGCCTGGTGCTAACCTATACACTCGCGTGATCGGCAACCTAGGTGATATTGGTGTTCGTATGCCAAATAAAACCATTGCTGACGGCGACAGTGCAAAATTCCAAGCAACACTTTGGGTTGGTCCTAAACTACAAGACCAAATGGCTGAAGTAGCGCCAAACCTAGATCTAGTAGTCGACTACGGTTGGTTATGGTTTATCGCAAAACCACTGCACACACTACTGTCATTTATCCAAAGCTTTGTGGGTAACTGGGGTGTGGCTATCATCTGTTTGACCTTCATCGTACGTGGTGCCATGTACCCACTGACGAAAGCGCAATACACGTCTATGGCGAAAATGCGTATGCTGCAGCCAAAACTGCAAGCAATGCGTGAGCGTATCGGTGATGACCGTCAGCGTATGAGCCAAGAGATGATGGAACTGTACAAGAAAGAGAAAGTGAACCCACTGGGTGGCTGTCTTCCTCTTGTTCTACAGATGCCTATCTTCATCGCACTGTACTGGGCACTAATGGAGTCGGTTGAACTGCGTCACTCACCATTCTTTGGTTGGATTCATGACCTTTCAGCGCAAGACCCTTACTACATCTTGCCACTACTGATGGGTGCTTCAATGTTCCTAATTCAGAAGATGAGCCCGACAACAGTAACGGATCCAATGCAGCAGAAGATCATGACCTTTATGCCGGTTATGTTTACCTTCTTCTTCCTGTTCTTCCCATCAGGTCTGGTTCTATACTGGCTAGTATCGAACGTAGTAACACTGATTCAACAGTCGCTAATTTACAAAGCGCTGGAGAAAAAAGGCTTACACTCTAAGTAACCTTTGAGCGGAAATAGCAAGAAAGGCGGCCTAAGGGTCGCCTTTTTTATTTGAGCTGATTACAATTCATCACATTACTTATTTGCCACGATATGGCACCAAGAATAGACAGGCACAACTATGACAACTGATACCATTGTTGCACAGGCAACCGCCCCAGGACGTGGTGGCGTGGGCATTATCCGCGTATCTGGCCCGCTCGCCGCGAAAGTCGCACTCGAAGTGACAGGTAAAGAGCTGCGTCCACGTTATGCTGAGTACCTGCCATTTACTGCAGAAGATGGTACTCAACTCGATCAAGGTATCGCGCTCTACTTCCCCAACCCACACTCTTTTACTGGGGAAGATGTCCTTGAGCTACAAGGTCATGGCGGCCCCGTTGTCATGGACATGCTGATCAAGCGTATCCTTAAGATTTCTGGCATTCGCACCGCGCGTCCAGGCGAATTCTCTGAGCGAGCATTCTTAAACGATAAGCTCGATCTAGCGCAAGCAGAGGCGATTGCCGACCTTATTGATGCCAGTTCAGAAGAGGCAGCAAAGTCAGCACTGCAATCGCTGCAAGGCGCCTTCTCTGGTCGAATCAATACCTTGGTCGAGTCGCTGATTCATCTACGCATTTATGTCGAAGCCGCTATCGATTTCCCTGAAGAAGAGATCGACTTCCTCGCTGATGGAAAAGTCGCTGCAGACCTACAAACTATCATCGATAACTTAGCCGCCGTACGCCAAGAAGCGAACCAAGGCGCAATTATGCGTGAAGGGATGAAAGTGGTCATCGCAGGTCGACCAAACGCTGGTAAATCTAGCCTACTGAATGCACTGTCAGGTAAAGAGTCCGCAATTGTGACCGATATTGCTGGTACTACGCGTGACGTTCTGCGCGAACATATCCATATTGATGGTATGCCACTGCATATCATCGATACCGCTGGCCTGCGCGATGCATCCGATGAAGTTGAAAAAATCGGTATTGAACGAGCATGGGATGAGATCGCACAAGCTGATCGCGTGCTATTTATGGTTGATGGCACCACCACAGATGCCACTGACCCTAAGGAGATCTGGCCCGATTTCGTTGATCGTCTACCAGGCAATATTGGCATGACTGTAATCCGTAACAAAGCCGATCAAACCGGCGAAGATCTCGGTATCTGTCACGTCAATGATCCTACCTTGATTCGCCTTTCAGCTAAGACGGGGCAAGGCGTTGAAGCACTGAGAACGCACCTAAAAGAGTGCATGGGCTTTGCTGGTGGCCATGAAGGTGGCTTTATGGCGCGTCGTCGTCATTTAGAAGCACTTGAAAGCGCCTCTGAGCACCTAGACATCGGCCAACAACAGCTTGAGGGCTATATGGCTGGCGAGATACTTGCCGAAGAGCTACGCATCGCACAGCAGCATCTGAGTGAAATTACCGGCGAATTTAGTTCCGACGATTTGCTCGGCAGAATCTTTACTTCATTCTGTATTGGTAAATAACCTAAAACGCGGCCTTGTGGCCGCGTTTTTTTTCGAAAAGGAATAGAAATGATCCACATTATTACCGGCAGTACGCTAGGTGGCGCTGAATATGTTGGCGATCACTTGAGTGATCTACTGATTGAAAAAGGCCTAGAAACAACCATTCATAACCAACCTGAGCTGGCTGATGTTGAAGCAAAAGGCATCTGGTTACTGATCACATCAACGCACGGCGCTGGTGAATACCCAGACAATATCCAACCATTTATTGCCTCTTTACAAGCGACACCGCCAAAAATGAGTGATGTTAAATACGCGACCATAGCGATTGGAGATTCAAGTTACGATACCTTTTGCGCAGCCGGTTTACACGCTCATGAGCTGCTTTCTGACATCGGTGGTAACGCACTAACAGACTGTTTTACTATCGACGTGCTTAGCCATGACGTCCCTGAAGATGCTGCTGAAGAGTGGCTAAATGCGAATATTCACCTCTTTCAAGCCTAATTAAAGTGGCCGTACTAACGGCCATTTTCCTCTTCTCCCCTCTAATGTGAATAACTTTTCTCACTTCCCGATGAACTGTTTGCTTATTATTTAACCAAATGAGTTGTGGATAAACTACGATATATCCGGTGATTAACCTATAGTTATCCAAAGAATAACTTAGATCCTTTTTTACCCCTGTGTATAACTAGCCATTTTGATCCCAGTTAATCCTCGATCTGATCAAAACAAGATCACATGATATGATCCACGTAAGATCCATGATCTTGTTGATCATTTTTAACTTATCCACAGAAAAGGGGGATCTTAATAGTAGATCTAATAAAAGATCATATATATAGATCTTATATATATAAGAGATTTCAAGCTTTGAATGAAAAGCGTCAAAAGCATTTTCTCTCTTCGTGAAAGAAGGTAGAATAACGCTCTTTTATCTGTCCAACTCTCTCTTGAATACCTGAGGTCGGTTCATGCTTTATCACGAAAAATTTGACGTCATTGTTGTTGGTGGCGGTCACGCAGGAACGGAAGCCGCACTCGCATCAGCTCGTACAGGGCAAAATACGCTTTTGCTCACACACAATATTGATACTTTAGGCCAAATGTCATGTAACCCAGCGATTGGTGGTATTGGCAAAGGGCACTTAGTCAAAGAAGTCGATGCAATGGGTGGATTAATGGCTCAAGCCATTGATCATTCGGGTATTCAGTTTAGAACATTAAATGCGTCCAAAGGACCAGCGGTACGAGCAACACGTGCTCAAGCGGATCGTGCGTTATACAAAGCCTATGTTCGTCATGCGTTAGAAAACACGCCCAACTTAACCTTGTTCCAACAATCCGTTGATGATCTGATTGTCGATAATGATCAAGTCACTGGTGTTGTAACCCAAATGGGTCTGCGTTTTCATGCCAAAGCGGTAGTCTTAACCGTGGGGACTTTCCTTGGTGGTAAGATCCATATCGGTATGGAAAGCTCATCAGGCGGCCGAGCGGGAGATCCACCATCGATCGCTTTAGCGGATCGTTTACGTGAATTACCTTTCCGTGTTGATCGCCTTAAGACAGGTACACCACCTCGTATTGATGCACGTAGCGTTGATTTTTCTGATCTGGAAGTGCAGCACGGTGATAATCCTGCGCCTGTATTTTCATTCATGGGTAAGCGTGAGCATCACCCACGTCAGATTCCGTGTTTTATTACCCATACCAACGAAAAAACTCACGATGTTATTCGTCATAACCTAGACCGTAGTCCTATGTACGCTGGAGTTATTGAAGGTATTGGCCCTCGTTACTGTCCTTCGATTGAAGACAAGGTGATGCGTTTTGCTGATAAGAACAGCCACCAGATCTTTATTGAGCCAGAAGGACTCGATACTCACGAGTTATACCCGAACGGTATTTCCACCAGCTTGCCATTCGATGTGCAGGTGCAAATCGTCCGTTCAATGAAAGGCTTCGAAAACGCGCATATTGTTCGTCCTGGTTATGCGATCGAGTACGATTTCTTCGATCCACGTGATTTGAAACAGACTTACGAAACCAAATTTATTAGTGGCTTGTTCTTTGCCGGCCAAATTAACGGCACTACAGGCTATGAAGAAGCGGCAGCACAAGGTCTCATGGCTGGTCTAAACGCAAGTTTGCACAGTCAAGGCAAAGAAGGCTGGAGCCCTCGTCGCGATCAAGCTTACATGGGCGTATTGATTGATGACCTATCAACCATGGGCACCAAAGAGCCGTACCGCATGTTTACCTCACGCGCGGAATATCGCTTGTTGCTACGCGAAGATAACGCTGATCTGCGTTTGACTGCTCAAGCACGTGAGTTAGGTTTGATTGATGATGCTCGTTGGGCTCGCTTCAATGAAAAAATCGACAACATGGAAACTGAACGTCAACGTCTAAAAGATATTTGGATGAACCCAAAATCAACAGGTGTTGGTGCGCTCAATGGGCTGCTGAAAACCCCAATGGCTCGCGAAGCAAGTGGTGAGGATCTTCTGCGTCGTCCTGAGATCACTTATGCACAGCTGACTGAGTTGGACGCTTTTGCACCGGCTCTAGAAGATCAACAAGCGGCTGAGCAGGTTGAGATCCAAGTTAAGTACGAAGGTTACATTAAGCGCCAGCAAGACGAGATTGAAAAATCATTGCGTCATGAGAATACTAAGTTACCGCTCGATCTCGATTATTCGCAGGTGAAAGGCTTGTCGAATGAAGTTGTGGCCAAGCTAGGTGAAGCGAAACCTGAGTCAATTGGTATTGCTTCGCGCATTTCGGGTATTACACCTGCGGCGATTTCGATTCTTCTTGTTCATCTCAAAAAACACGGCATGCTAAAAAAAGGTGAGGAAGAATAATGTCTCAGCTACGTACACAACTTGATGCTCTGATTGCTCAAACTGACTTAGAAGTGTCGTCACATCAACGTGAACAGTTGGTGGGCTATGTTGAAATGCTCAACAAATGGAACAAGGCGTATAACTTAACCTCAGTTCGCAATCCGCAAGAGATGCTGGTCAAACACATCATGGATAGCATCATTGTTAGTACTCACTTACAAGGTGAGCGCTTCATTGATGTCGGTACTGGTCCAGGGCTACCAGGTATTCCGCTGGCGATCATGAATCCGACCAAACAGTTTTGTTTGCTCGATAGTCTAGGCAAGCGAATTCGATTCATTAAGCAAGTTCTACATGAACTAAAGATTGATAATGTGAATCCGATTCAAAGTCGAGTCGAAGAGTATCAACCTGAAGAGAAGTTTGATGGTGTACTAAGCCGAGCATTCGCTTCCATCACGGATATGGTTGAGTGGTGCCACCACTTACCGAAAGCGGATACAGGAAACTTTTTAGCTTTGAAAGGCCAATTACCACAGGATGAGATTGACCAATTACCTGAGTGGTGTTCTGTGACCGATATCAAAGCTTTGAATGTTCCTCAATTGGAAGGCGAGCGTCATCTAGTAATCTTATCGCGCAAGGGATAATAGCGAGGTTCACTGTGGGAAAAATCGTAGCAATTGCCAATCAGAAAGGCGGGGTTGGTAAAACAACAACATGTATCAACTTAGCCGCGTCAATGGCCGCGACTAAGCGTAAAGTCTTGGTGATTGACCTCGACCCACAAGGGAACGCGACCATGGCCAGTGGTGTAGACAAATACCAAGTCGACGCCAGTGCCTACGAACTCTTAGTCGAGGATGTACCATTCGAAGAGGTGGTATGCCGTAAGACTTCTGGTCACTATGATTTGATCGCCGCTAATGGCGATGTGACGGCCGCAGAAATCAAGCTGATGGAAGTATTCGCGCGTGAAGTTCGTTTAAAACATGCACTTGCGTCAGTTCGCGATAACTATGATTTCATCTTTATTGATTGCCCTCCTTCTCTAAACCTTCTTACAATCAATGCCATGGCTGCGGCCGACTCGGTCTTGGTTCCTATGCAGTGTGAGTATTTCGCACTAGAGGGTTTAACTGCACTCATGGATACAATCAGTAAACTTGCTGCTGTTGTAAACGAAAATTTAAAAATCGAAGGTCTACTGCGTACTATGTATGACCCTCGCAACAGATTGTCTAACGAAGTATCCGATCAACTTAAGAAGCACTTTGGCAACAAGGTGTACCGCACTGTTATTCCGCGTAATGTACGCTTAGCAGAAGCACCTAGTCATGGTAAACCTGCAATGTACTATGACAAGTATTCGTCAGGTGCGAAGGCGTATCTCGCTCTTGCTGGTGAAATGCTTCGCCGCGAAGAAGTCCCTGCATAACGACAACCAAAGGAACCCTGTCTCATGTCTAAACGTGGTTTAGGTAAAGGGCTTGACGCTCTGCTCTCTACCAGCTCATTGGCGCGTGAAAAGCAGCAAAATGCTCAGCATAGCCAAGAGCTTTCTTCGGACGGCCAATTGACCGACCTAAATATCAATAGCTTGAAGCCAGGTGTTTATCAGCCTCGTAAAGATATGGAAGCGGAAGCGCTTGAAGAACTCGCAGCTTCTATCGAGTCACAAGGCATTATTCAGCCGATTGTTGTTCGACAGGTAGATAGCGATAAGTTTGAGATCATTGCTGGTGAACGTCGCTGGCGCGCTGCACGCAAAGCTGGCTTAAAGCAAGTACCATGCGTGGTTAAAAACGTCGAAGATCGCGCGGCGATCGCGATGGCGTTGATCGAAAATATTCAACGTGAAGATCTTAACGTTATCGAAGAAGCTCAAGCATTGGATCGTTTACAGGTTGAATTTAAGCTGACCCACCAGCAAGTGGCGGAAGTGATCGGTAAGTCGCGTACCACGGTGAGTAACTTATTGCGTCTAAATCAGCTTGAAGATGACGTAAAGAGTCTGGTTGCCGATAAAAAAATTGAAATGGGGCATGCTCGTGCTCTACTTGCACTGCAAGATGAACAACAAGTTGAAGTTGCTCAGCAAGTGGCGAAGAAACAACTCACTGTACGTCAAACTGAGCAGTTAGTGAAAAAATGTCTCCAGCCTGTTGTTGAAGACAAAAATGAGCCTCAGGACATTGAGGTACAAGAATTGTCACAAAAATTGAGTGTAATGCTTGGTGGTAAAGTTGCTATTGTGCGAAACCCGAGCGGAAAGTCCAAAGTGACGATTAGTCTTGATGAGCCTCACAAATTAGAGCAACTGATTGCCAAGCTAGAGAGCTAAATGAGATAATTGATCTCAATCAATTATGTAAAAAACGATTTTTTGTGTGAAAGTTGTCGGTTTGTAAACAAAAATGTAACTTTTTGCTGGGTTTTAATTGCAATAAGGTGCACTGACCGTATAATTTTCGCCAATTTCCCTGCACAGAGTGATGTAGTGCAAAGTGGATATTACTAGAGGTACGAATACATGGTAGCTGCGTTAGCGAGACCAGGACGAGAGCTTGCAAAGCAATTGTTATTGATCGAGGCAGGCGCGGTTACGTTAGTGGCAGCAGGAATGACGATTGCTGTGAATACTGAATGGGGAGTTTCAGCGCTAATTGGAGGGAGCATTTTTGTTGTCGCCAATGCTGTATTTGCCTTGTGTGCCTTTCTTTTTGTAGGAGCGCGCGCCACGAAAATGGTCGCAGTGTCTTTCTACACGGGAGAAGCATTAAAGATCCTCATCACAGTGGCTCTCTTCTCTGTTGTTTACATGTATATGCAGGTGGAACTCGTTCCCCTCAAACTAACCTATTTGCTGGTATTAGGGATTAATATCTTTGCGCCAGCGCTATTCATTAACAACAAAAAATAGGATGAGTTATGGCTGCGCCAGGTGAAGCGCTAACATCGTCCGGATACATTGCCCACCACTTATCAAACCTTTCTTTAGCTAAGTTAGGCTTGGTAGCGGATGAAGCAAGTTTCTGGAACGTACATATCGATAGCCTGTTTTTTTCTTGGTTTACTGGTTTAATTTTCTTAGGGATTTTTTACAAAGTAGCGAAGGGAACTACAGCGGGTGTACCGGGTAAGCTTCAGTGTGCTGTTGAAATGATCGTAGAATTTGTCGCGGAAAACGTCAAAGATACGTTCCATGGACGCAACCCATTGATTGCACCTTTAGCACTAACTATCTTTTGTTGGGTATTTTTGATGAACGTGATGGACTTAGTTCCTATCGACTTCTTACCTTACCCAGCAGAGCATTGGCTTGGTATTCCTTACCTTAAGGTTGTACCGTCAGCTGATGTGAACATCACCATGGCTATGGCTCTAGGCGTATTTGCTCTGATGATCTACTACAGCATCAAAGTGAAAGGTCTAGGTGGTTTCGCCAAAGAACTTGCTTTACATCCATTTAATCACTGGACCATGATTCCGTTTAACCTACTGATTGAAGTGGTATCGCTACTAGCGAAGCCTCTATCACTTGGTATGCGTCTATTTGGTAACATGTTCGCAGGTGAGGTTGTATTCATTCTTTGTGCGGCAATGTTACCATGGTATTTACAATGGATGGGTTCACTACCGTGGGCGATTTTCCATATTCTGGTAATTCTGATTCAGGCCTTCGTGTTTATGATGCTAACGATTGTTTATATGTCGATGGCACACGAAGACGGCGATCACTAATTTTTTAAACTCTTATTAGTCAAAAGTTATATTTGGAGATAGTAATGGAAACTGTACTGAGCTTTTCAGCAATCGCAGTAGCAATCATCGTTGGTCTATGTGCAGTAGGTACTGCAATTGGCTTCGCAATCCTAGGTGGTAAATTCCTTGAGGGTGCTGCGCGTCAACCAGAAATGGCTCCTATGCTACAAGTTAAGATGTTCATCATCGCTGGTCTACTAGATGCGGTTCCAATGATCGGTATCGTAATCGCTCTACTATTTACTTTCGCAAACCCATTCGTTGGTCAACTAGCTGGTTAATCATTGCTTTTCGAAGGCAGACACTGGTTTGTCATTGATTAACACTAAGTCCAATTAAAGAGGGGTAGCTGTTGTGAATATGAACGCAACTCTGCTAGGTCAAGCAATCTCATTCGCACTATTTGTGTGGTTCTGCATGAAGTATGTATGGCCGCCAATCATGCAAGCGATTGAAGAGCGTCAGAAGAAAATTGCTGACGGTCTACACGCTGCTGAGCGTGCTGAGAAAGACTTAAACCTAGCGCAAGCTAATGCTTCTTCTCAACTGAAAGAAGCGAAGCGCACAGCAACTGAGGTCATCGAGCAAGCAAACAAGCGTAAAGCTCAAATTCTTGATGAAGCTCGTGAGGAAGCTCAGGCAGAACGCCAGAAAATCCTTGCGCAAGCAGAAGCTGAACTTGAAGCGGAACGCAACCGTGCGCGCGATGAACTGCGCAAACAAGTTGCAACTCTGGCTTTAGCTGGTGCTGAGAAAATCCTTGAGCGTTCAATCGATAAAGATGCGCACAAAGATCTTCTCGACAACATTACTGCAAAACTTTAAGTCTGGGGGCGCATATGTCTGATATGACTACTATCGCACGCCCCTATGCTAAAGCAGCATTCGACTTTGCTGTTGAAAAAGGCCAACTAGACCAATGGGGTCAAATGTTGTCTTTTGCAGCGGAAGTTGCCAATAACGAACAGATTCATGAGCTACTAACGAGCTCAACCTCTGCTGACAAACTAGCAGAAATATTTGTTGCGGTATGTGGCGAACAAGTTGATGCGTTTGGTCAAAACCTAATTAAGGTAATGGCTGAGAATGGCCGACTACAGGCCCTTCCTGATGTATGTGCTGAGTTCCTGCTTCTTAAGCAAGAACATGAGAAAGAAATCAGTGTTGAAGTGACTTCAGCGACTGAACTTTCAGAACAGCAAAAAGCAGATATCAGCAGCAAACTTGAAACGCGTCTTGAACGCAAAGTCCAGCTGAATTGCAGCGTAGATGAGACCCTACTTGGTGGGGTTATTATTAGAGCCGGAGACTTAGTCATCGATAACTCAGCACGTGGCCGTCTAAGCCGCCTGAGCGATGCATTGCAGTCTTAATGGGGATTGGAGCATGCAACTTAATTCCACGGAAATTAGCGATCTAATCAAACAACGTATCGAATCTTTCGAAGTTGTTAGTGAAGCTCGCAACGAAGGTACTATCGTATCGGTAAGCGACGGTATCATTCGCATTCACGGCCTAGCGGACGTGATGCAAGGTGAAATGATTGAATTACCGGGTGGCCGTTATGCACTAGCACTTAACCTTGAGCGTGACTCGGTTGGTGCGGTTGTAATGGGCCCATATGCTGACCTTAAGGAAGGCATGAAAGTTACAGGTACTGGTCGTATTCTTGAAGTACCAGTTGGTCCTGAAATGCTTGGTCGTGTTGTTAACACACTAGGTGAGCCAATTGATGGTAAAGGTCCGATTGAAGCTAAACTGACTTCGCCTGTAGAAGTGATTGCACCAGGTGTAATCGACCGTAAATCGGTAGATCAACCTGTTCAAACTGGTTACAAATCTGTTGACTCAATGATCCCAATCGGTCGTGGTCAGCGTGAGCTTGTAATCGGTGACCGTCAGACTGGTAAAACAGCAATGGCGATCGATGCAATCATCAACCAGAGAAACTCAGGTATTTTCTCAATCTACGTAGCTATCGGTCAAAAAGCATCGACTATCGCTAACGTAGTTCGCAAACTAGAAGAGCACGGCGCGTTAGCAAACACTATCGTTGTTGTTGCATCTGCTTCTGAATCTGCAGCGCTACAATACCTAGCGCCATACGCAGGTTGTGCGATGGGTGAATACTTCCGTGATCGCGGTGAAGACGCACTGATTGTTTATGATGACCTATCTAAGCAAGCGGTAGCTTACCGTCAGATCTCTCTACTACTAAAACGCCCACCAGGCCGTGAAGCATTCCCAGGTGACGTTTTCTACCTCCACTCACGTCTACTAGAGCGTGCGGCTCGTGTAAGCGAAGAGTACGTAGAGAAGTTCACTAACGGTGAAGTGAAAGGTAAGACAGGTTCTTTAACTGCACTACCTATCATCGAAACACAAGCTGGTGACGTTTCAGCATTCGTACCGACAAACGTAATCTCGATTACTGACGGTCAGATCTTCCTACAGACTGAGCTATTCAACGCGGGTGTTCGCCCAGCTGTTGACCCAGGTATCTCAGTATCTCGTGTTGGTGGTTCTGCACAGACGAAAATCATCAAGAAGCTATCAGGCGGTATCCGTACTGCACTAGCTCAGTACCGTGAACTAGCGGCATTCGCACAGTTCTCGTCTGATCTTGATGAAGCGACAAAGAAACAGCTAGACCACGGTCAGAAAGTTACAGAACTAATGAAGCAGAAGCAGTACGCTCCAATGTCTGTATTTGACCAAGCTCTAGTAATCTTTGCGGCAGAGCGCGGCTACCTAGCAGGTGTTGAATTAAGCAAACTGCTAGATTTCGAAGCGGCTCTACTATCGTACGCTCGCGGTCAATACGCTGAATTTGCAGCTGAGATCGACAAGACGGGTGCATACAACGATGAAGTTGAAGCGCAGCTTAAGAAGCTGACTGACGACTTCGTAGCAACCCAAACTTGGTAATAGGTCGGTGGCAGTAATGCCACCAACTAATGGAGAGTAACGATGGCCGGCGCAAAAGAGATA
>Ga0209379_10000569_pt1 | contig 29437 bp, 24 predicted proteins | sample tdDd001_FD_187124 | JGI IMG/M metagenome (GOLD analysis project Ga0209379, IMG submission 187124) | Marine sediment microbial communities from the Atlantic coast under amendment with organic carbon and nitrate - tdDd00.1 (SPAdes)... | ecosystem: Environmental > Aquatic > Marine > Coastal >...
TTAGTTTTTTTGGATTTACACAGTTTTCCGTCCAAAGAGAAACTGTGTATAAGAGTTAATTCGACATGAATTAGCTCTTTTCCTTTTTGTAAATATAAGGAAATAAAAAAAGATCCATTCTTTCGAATGAACCTTTATTTTTATTTGTTAAGGCTGTTTACTTTGAGACAGCCCCTTGTTTTTTATAACATAATCAACAAATTCTTCTATCGGAAGCGGCTTACTGAAGATATAACCTTGAGCTTCTTCACATAATCTTGTTTCTATATATGAGAGTTGTTCTTCGGTTTCTATCCCCTCAGCAACAACACTTAAATTCAGATTCTTAGCAAGTCCAATAATAGCAGAAACTAATTTTTGACTCATATCTTCATCAATCTCATTAATAAATGAACGGTCAATCTTAAGCTTAGATAACGGTAAATCTTTAATATATGATAAAGATGAATACCCAGTTCCAAAATCATCTACTGAGATTGAAAGACCCAATTTCTTAATTTCATTTAAAACTTCTAAAATACCATTTAAGTCATTAATAAATAAACCTTCCGTTATTTCAATTGTTATCTTTGAAGCATCAATATCCACTTCTTTTATTGTATCTTTTAAGTGACTAATAAAATTAGAATCTAAAAACTGCATCACAGAAACATTTACAGCAACCATGAGTTCAAAATGACCCAAATCATGTATCTTCTTGGTTTCAATTAACGCTCTTTTGAGAACCCATTCACCGATAGAAATCATCAAGTCTGTCTTTTCAGCCAAAGGAATAAAAACAGCTGGTGAAATAACACCTAAATTTTTATTATTCCATCGAAGTAATGCCTCCATACCTGTGACTTTTTTTGTTTCAACAGATATTATTGGTTGATAATACAACTTAAATTCATCTAATTCGATTGCACTTCGTAATTCATTCAGTAAAGACATTCTCATACGTGCAGAGTCATTCATATCAGCACTGTAGAATTCATAACGCCCTTTATTCACTTCTTTTGCATGAATCATGGCATTTGTAGCATACTTAAATAAATCTGTCGGTTCCTCGGTATCAAACGGATATGAACTAATTCCTAAACTAGATCCTATTGTGATATCATAGTCATCTACTTTAAAAGACTTTTTAAAACCTAAGTTAACTTCTTCAACTATAGATATTAGGTTTTTAAGTTTATTGTCTCTAAAGATAAATGCGAATTCATCTCCACTCAATTTAAATAAGATACATTCATCTGGTAAGATTAAACTCAAGCGATCTGCTATAGCAAGAATTAATCGATCACCAAAAGTCCAACTATATGCTTCATTTACTTTTCTGAATTCATCTAATCCAACAACAATTAGCGAAACAAACTGTCCCTTTTCACTTTTCATTTCTTTTAATATATTTAAAAGAGCCTTTTTATTGGGTAGATCTGTACTAGAATCAAAATTCTCTAGATAATCAATGATTCTATCTTTTCTTATACGTTCATCTATCTCTAATTGCAACATATCATTTTGTGATTCCATTTGATCAAAAGATGATTTTATCTCAATAATCATATCTTTAAATGCCGATGCTAACAATCCAATCTCATCATCAGTTTTTACTTCAATATCTACATCATAATCTTTTCTTTTAACGGAGTTTGCAGCATCCGATAATTCAACAAGTTCTCTCGTAACAATTGAATTAAACTTATAAATCATCAACAAGATAACAACAGCAAGAACAAACGTCATAATAAAAGTATTCAATATTAATTGAGACACTTGACTATTTATACCTTTCTCAATACGATTATACATTTTATATACTTCTTCTTTTGGTACTAAAAAACCTATCTGCCATGTTTCATCAAAGAAACTTTGCTCTGGCAACCAACTTTGATATTCATACAAATTTCTAGATGCAAAAATATATTCAATATCATCTATAACAATAGTTTCCAAAACTGAGTCATTCGTTTTATTCATGACTAAATTTTTAACAGATTCATGAGATGAATTTGTTAGAAATCGCTCGAGACGATTGAAGCCTTCTGTACTATCAATAGTACTGGCTTCGTCATTTAGAAGACCCAATGTCTTTTGTCCATATTCATTGACTGCAAATACATTTCCATTTGATTGGGTAACAAATGCAAAACCAGTATCAGATATACTGATATCCTCTATTAATGAAGTAATATTACCAATAGAAACATCATAACTAAGTGTTCCTTCAAACTCATCATATGTTTCGTTTGCTAACGGTTGAGACATTGTCAAAACCAAATCACCAGTTAATCCATCTTGTACTGGTGGCGTTACTCTAAGTAGAGTATGAAGTTCATCGGGGTCCATTGTTTTTATCAATTCACGCCATTCGGCAGCTAGACCAGGATTAAAGGTTTCCCATATTGGTGTATCAAATATTTCTGGATAAACCGAAAGAATATCCTCACCAATATTGCTCCATGGTGTTAATCTAAATATCTCACGATTCTCTCCACCTTGAAAATAAATCTGTAGCTTATCAACGCCATAATCAATAAACGATGGTAGTATTAAATCTAATATTTTGGTATCCTCAATTAGACTAATTGCATCGTCACTAATTTCACCATCATCAATCATATAGCTGGCAACAAAAACAACAGATTCTTCATCTGACTCATTCTGAACATAATTGTCATACATCTTTAAATCATCATCAAAGTAATCTGACGTTTTCATACTTTCCACAAGGGAATCCAAATTGGATCTATTACTAAAAAATGTTTGCAGTGTGTTTGATAATGCATCTAATTCATTAAAAATAGAATCCATTTGACCATCAATGTATATATTGACAGAATCCAAATAATTCCCATAATACTCTTCTACTAAACCAGTCAATTCTGACTCAGTAACATCTAAAGCTTGTTCTTTCATATGCGTTAAACTAATATAGTTTAAACTTGAAATAACAATCATAAAAATAAGGAGACAAATAGAAGTAATCCATATCATTTTCAAATTTATACTCGATTTGATTCGTTTAATAATACGCTTCATCTTGCCTCCTTTCATACACTAATTCAATTATACCCTATAAGTGATAAAATAAATCATTAATAATCATTCAAATAGGTCATTAATTCCTTTTTAATTGTATCACTTGTGAATGCTCTTGTAACACTATTTTCGTAAATAATTTCATAATCCTCTAATGTCATATCAAATGTTTCAAATGTCTTTTTAACTTCCTCAGTCATAGTGGTATCTGAAACCGTTCTATTATCCGTATTAATGGTTACTAACAAAGAATCTTTATAAAAATCAACAATAGGATGTGATGACATCGATTCAACTGCCTTTGTCTGTACATTACTTGTTGGACATACTTCCAGCACAATATCGAGGTCTCTTACCAACTCATATGCTTCTTCATGATTACTGATATAGATACCATGTCCAATACGTTCTGCGCCTAATAATTCAATCGCATCATAGACATTCTGTCCGACACCTGTTTCTCCAGCATGTATTGTAATATGATACCCTAGTTCGATTGCCTTATCTGTATATGGCTTAAATTCATGACAAAAATTTGCTACTTCACTAGAAGCCAAATCAAAAGCAACAATACCTTTGTCTAAATAATTAGCGCCTATTTCAAGTAGTTCATCAATACGATCTTTAGGCATTGTTCTAAGTACAGAAAGAATAATGCCACCTGTAATTTCATACTGTTGTTCCGCTCGCTTCATACCTCTTAAAACACTCTCTAGAACTTGCTTGATACTCAATCCCTTTAAAAGATGCAACAATGGGCCAAATCTGACTTCTAGATATTTTACATTTTCTAATGCAGAATCTTCAAAGAGTTCAAAAGTGATTCTTTCAAGAGAAACTTCATCTTGCATTACTTGGTTTGGTAAATCAAATCTCAATAAATATTCATCAAGAGATTGACACGTTTCTGGTGCTATCAACAACTCCTTTAAAGCGTCAACATTGGGTACTTCAATATTTCTCTCTGCTGCTAATTCAAAAAGAGTTTCAGGTCTTACACTGCCATCTAAGTGACAATGAAGATCAATTTTTGGTAATACTTTGTAATTCATAAGATCTCCTTTTGTTTTCTTTGTACAAAAAAAACTTGACGACAAAGAAAACACTACGTGTTTTCTTCGTAATCAAGAATTAAAGGTTCTTGGTAGAGACTCCCAAACCATATCATTGGGATTATACGAAGTTAATTGCTTAACTTGAATTTTTGAAGTTAATATTCTAACTTAATTTTTTACAATACTATCATACAAACTATATCTTGTGAAGCTTTTTTTTTAGAAAAACGTTTTCTATATATAATTCTTACAACTTAAAGCTGATTATTTCCTATTTTCTAACAATTTATGAAAACCTTTGGGTAAAGCATACTCTTTGAGTTCATCAAAATCCAGCCATTTGATCTGAGGATAGTCTACAGTCGCTTTTTTATCTGATTTCATTTCAAATAGTGTCATATGCCATACCAAATGTGTATAAACATGTTTGGTAAATGATTGTTCTTTAATATGATCAACTTCAATTAAAAACTCTTCTTTTAAAAAGGATTGAATCGCTTCCTTTGGAAGCTCATCATATTCTATCACCGGAAACGCCCACATACCGGCTAACAAACCTTCACCTGGTCTTTTCATCAAAAGCACCTTATCAAGGTATTTGATATAACATACCGCAACATTCACATGTTTCTTTTTAATTTTTTTAGTTTTTACAGGCCTTTCGGACTGTAACTCTAACTTAAATGCTTCACAGTATTCTAAAATGGGGCAGCCTGTACATTTTGGCGACTTCGGCGTACAGATAGTGGCACCCAATTCCATCAGAGCTTGATTGTAATGTCTTCTATCTTTTGGCAAAGTCTCGAATACTTTCTCTTCGAATATTTTCTTAGACTTTGCATCAGAGATATCAGCATCCATATTGAAAACCCTTGAATAAACCCGCATAACATTGCCATCAACTGCTGGTAATTTGATATTATATGCAATACTCAAAACTGCTCCTGCTGTATAACTACCAACGCCAGGTAGTTTAATGATTTTTTTGTAGTCTTTTGGAAATTGACCATCATAGAGTTCCGTGACCATCTTTGCACATGGAATCAATCGTCTAGCTCTTGAGTAATATCCAAGACCTTCCCATAATTTTAAAACTGAATCTTCATCAGCCACAGCTAAATCTTGAACAGTAGGATATTTACTAATAAATCTATTAAAATAATCTATAACGGTTGTGACTTGTGTTTGTTGTAACATAATTTCAGAGAGCCATATTTTATAAGGATCCGATTGATCTCTCCAAGGTAATTTCCTATGATTGACATGATACCAATCTAATAATTTAGTTTGCATATTACTCCTAATAGTAAAGAAAAAACCTTACGGCTTTTTCTTAAATTTAAAATCTAATTCAATTATTAATATTGCTATAAATATAAGTGTACATCCCATTAACATAAATGGTGTTAATACTTCACTTAATAATAAAACTCCAAACAATGCTGCAAATACAGACTCAAGAGACATGATAATGGATGCATGTGAGGATGTTGTGTATTTCTGTGCAATAGTTTGAACAGTGAAACATAAGAAAGTTGAGAATATTGCCAAGTAAGTAATAGCAAATATTTCACTTCCAGATAATGAGAATCTTATCGGTTCAAAGATAACTGCTGAACCGGTAAACAATACAGCTGCTACAGCCAACTGTAAAAAAGATAGTTTTAGAACATCCATACTCTTAGTATAATATTCTAAAGATATAATATGAGCTGCAAATAACAAAGCACATAAGAGTGTTAAACCATCTCCAATGTTAAATACCATATCTTTATTGACAGACACCAAAGCGATACCAACAATCGTCAAAGCACTACCAATAAATGCTTTATGTTGAGGTCTTTTTTTATATAATATCCAATATAATAGTGGAACCATTACCACATAAGTTGCTGTTAAGAAACCTTGTTTGGATGCTGTTGTATATTGTAACCCAAAGGTTTGAGCAGCAAATGCTAAAAACAATATGGTTCCAACAACACCACCGTTTTTCAAATCTTGTTTCGTAAATTTACCTATTTTTTTATGTAAGAAAGCATACATGATAACTGTCGCCATAATAAATCTGTAAGACATCAATATAAGCGGTGTCATTGTATCTAACGCGCCCTTTACAGCAACAAATCCTCCACCCCATACAGCTGCTACAAAAAGTAGACTTACATCAGATAGAAACTGCCTTTTTTTCTTTGATAAATGGTCCATAACATCCTCCTTTTTTTACTCTAATGCTACTATAGCAAAAAAAATATGATTTTGCATCAATAATTGCATTGTAATCAGAAAAAATTATATAAATACTTAAAAAGGACTGCTAAGCAGTCCTTAAAATTTACTCCAATTCAAAATCATCTTTTCCAACACCACATAATGGACAAACCCAATCCTCAGGAATATCTGCAAAAGCTGTTCCTGGAGCTATACCACCATCAGGATCTCCAATTTCTGGATCATAAACATAACCACATACTGTACATACATATTTCTTCATAATCGTCCCTCCATCATATTGTATTATCTTCTTCTATAGAATATAACATTTTAGTTTATGGTGCAAGTAGATAATATTGTAAAAAATGATAGTTTATTACGTCATCATATATTGTTCCTCATAAATTCTCTCACCTTCAATAAAGCTTTCTATTTTGCACAGTAGGAATATATGATTTAAGATTCTAAAATGTGGGAATAAATGAATAAGGAGCGATTCTATGAGAAAACCAAATATGAATTCATCATTATTACTACATGATCAGGATCTACTTAAAAAAATATTTGTATCTAATCTAAATTATATTATCATTTTTTGTATGATTTTTACGATATTTATCTCAATAGGTCTTTCATTAGATTCTGAAAATGAAAATTTTATCTTCCATGCTACAATACTGATTGTTGTTTATTTTATAATTGTTGTATTAGGAATCTTTGTACAACGGTTTAAAAATGATAATTTGAAATATTATATTCTCTTATTAACTTTATTTTATATCAGTACATTGAGTAGCATGTTTATTTATATGCTTAGATGTCAAGCGACATTTGAGTTTGTTTTGGTAGGCATTTTACTTTTACTATGTATGTCATCATTCATATTGGTACCAATAATTATTCACTTTATAATACTAGTTATTGTTAACTTATCTGCTTATCATTTAATCTTTAGCAATAACCAACCTATACTTTTTTATGTTATTCTTGGCATTTCAACACTAGGTTCTTTTCTACACAATACCTCAAGAATTCAAGTGATCATAAATCAATCAAACTCCAATAAAATTATAAAAGAAATGAATGAGATAATTGAACATACTACAATAAAAGATGTACTCACCAATCTTTATAATAATAAATACGTTCATCAACAGTTAAATAATGAAATCATACGTGCTATGAGATACGATGCCCCTCTTTCAATTTTAATTGTAGATATTGATCATTTTAGCAAAATCAATGAACAATATGGTCAAGTCATCGGAGATGATGTGCTTTCAACTATAGGAAACATCTTATTGACACTCAGTCGTTCTACTGATATTGTGGGCCGATTTAGTGGTAAGACATTTATTGTATTATTACCTAATACAACACTTAATGATAGTATTATCCTTGCTGAACGTTGCCGCATAACCATCTTTAAAAATGATTTTGGATTTAAAGAACAAATGAGTGTTAGTATTGGATTGAAACAGTTTGATGGCGAATCTCAAAAAGAATTAATTGAACTATGTCTTCAAAATGTAATCAATGCAAAATCGACAGGTCGTAACAGGATATTTTTTGAATAACATGATATAATTTTGATATACAAAATTCGTTTTATAATAACCAATCTTAGGAGGCCTAATGTTCAAAAGGAAAAAACAAACTGAAATTGAAGCAGAAGTGCCAATCACAGAACAAATTGACTTAACATCATATCATACAGAAGAAGAGTTTATTGAGTTTTTACAGAAAATAAATAGCCTTTTAAAATTTGTTACAGAACTCGATTACATCAAAGATATGCTATTAGGTATCAACAAACAAGCTGAAATGATTGAAAGTGTCGCAGCAAGTAGTGAAGAAATGACTGCTTCTATAGAAGATATTTCTCATTTTGTTCAAGATTCATCCGAAAAAACCAATTCTTCAATTAAAATTGCCAATGATTCTATATTGGATATCGAAAATTCTTTTAAGGAAATTATTGTTTCTTTTGAAGAATCTAAGCGTGTTCAGTTGACTATGGATAAAGTGAGTGCAGAAGCGCAAAAAATTAATGAAATGGTTACAATCATTAAAGGTGTTGCAGATCAAACCAATCTACTGGCACTTAATGCTTCAATAGAAGCTGCAAGAGCTGGTGAACAAGGTAGAGGATTTGCTGTTGTAGCAGATGAAATTAAAAAACTTGCTGAAAATACAAAACAACAAGTAGAGCACATTAATGAAACTGTTAATACATTAACTCAAGAAATCAATAATACCAGTTCAGCACTAATCCATGCCAATCAAAACTTTGAAAAAGGTAAAGTTCAAATGGATACTGCTGTTGGATCACTGGATACTATGCAAAGTGACCTTTCGGAAATTAATAGTGCCTTTATTGAGATTAGTGCAAGTATAGAAGAACAAACTGCTGCCTCTCAAGAAATGTCTAGTGCTATAATGATTGTTAATGATGAGTCGAAAACATTAAATCAAGAGATCGATAAAACTGGCAGAGCCATTAACTCAATATCTACTATCGTTAATGATATAAGAATGGAAATGTTAGCCGTTGCTGGTGATTATGATATCAATACACAAATTGAAGTTTGTATGTGTGATCATTTAATCTGGAGATGGCGTGTTTATAATATGATTCTTGGATATGAAACATTGACAGAGACTGAAGTCGGTACACATCATACTTGTAGATTAGGTAAATGGTGTGATAAAACAACCTTTGAAAACAAGGACATGTGTTTCACGATAAAAGCAATGGAAAGTCCTCATTCTGACTTACATGTTCATGCCAAAAATGCAATCAAAGCATATAACAGTGGTAATCAAGAACTCGCCGAAAAACTTTTAGTTGATATTGATAATGCTTCTGAAAAAGTTATTGCAGAATTGAAAAAGATGAAACGTATTCTCAGAAAAGAAAATAAGGCTAAATGATAACTTTAACCTCTACAACTAGTGTTGTTGAGGTTATTTAATATGGACATAATTCATCCATTAAAACAAGTCTTATATTTAAATCAAATTGTCGATATACTAGTGCATATATTGGAGGTATTTGAATGAGTAAAATTAAATTAACACAACCTATTAAAGAAAAAATAATCTATGAACTGCAATCTTTCTTTGAAAATGAAAGAGAAGAGGATTTAGGTAATATTGGAGCGGAGTTACTGGTTGACTTCATCCTTAAAGAAGTTGGTCCAATGATTTACAACCAAGCCCTAATTGATGTTCATGAATTAATGGAAGAGAAACTTGAGGATATTTATTTATTGGAATTAGACGATAAATATGAATACAATTAAAAAGAAGGCATTTCTGCCTTCTTTTATTCTATTTTTGAATTTGTCCATCTGGTGTAATTGTTCTTTCTAAATAAGGAATCGCTTTGCCTGATTGCTCCAAAGCTTTTCTAACACCTGATACAATACCACCACAACACGGTACCGACATTCTTGCAACAGTTACAGAATTGATATTATGGTTTTTAAATATTAATGTCAATTTTTCTATATACTCATCTAGATTATCTAGTTTTGGACAACCAACAACTGTTACTTTACCTTTAATGAATTCTTGATGGAAGTTAGCATATGCATAAGCAGTACAATCTGCTGCAATTAATAAATTACAATCATCAAAGAATGATGCATTAACATTCACAAGACTGATTTGTACTGGCCATTGTCTTAGTTGAGATGGCGCAATACCTGAAGCATCCGTTTGTACTTGAAGTGGTGCATTTGGCTTAAATGCTGGTTTTGCAGGCTTTGCTGGTGCTTTAAAGAAATCATCATGAGCACTACCACAACCACACGCTGGAGCATCTTCTGTTTTAAGAGTAATACCTTCATTTGGCTTTACATTAAATGGATCAGCTTTCGGTGCATCAGTTACATTAAATGTCATTTCTTTAGTAGAACCACAACCTTTTGATTCTTCCCCTTCTTTTAAGGCAAATCCTTTTCGATCTGTATCAAAATCATCTACATCTTTTTCTGTTAGTTTGATAGCATCCACTGGACAAGCTGGTAAACACATACCAAGACCATCACAATAAGAATCACTCATTAATTTAGCTTTCCCATCAACCATTTGAATAGCACCTTGTTCACAAGCACTTGCACATAATCCACACCCTACACATTTATCTTCATTAATTTCAATTATTGTTCTTTTCATTTTTATTTCCTCCAATCGGTTAACTTATCTTACTTATATATTACCAAAAATTTATTCATATAACAGTAACTTGTGTTACAATAATACTATATTTTATACTAAATTTGTATATATTAAAGGAGTTTTTTATGAAATACAATAAAATAATAGAAGCTAAGTTCATCAAACGAATCAATCGATTCATAGCTGAAGTAGACATAAATGGTCATATTGAACAGGTTCATGTAAAGAATACAGGACGTTGTAAAGAACTCTTTATAGAAGGTCGTACAATCTACTTACAGAAAAGTGACAATCCAAATCGCAAAACAAAGTATTCATTAATCAGCATCTATAAAGAGGATAAATTGATTAATATCGATTCACAAGTACCTAATCAGGTAATCTCTGAAGCGATAGAAAACCACCAAATAGAAGGTTTTGAAAATCTAACCTATTTGAAAAGAGAACAAACATATGGTAACTCTAGATTTGATATCTATTATGAGACTACTGACAGAAAAGGTTTTATTGAAGTCAAAGGTGTTACTTTAGAAGAAGACGGCATCGCCAAGTTTCCTGACGCGCCTACCACTCGTGGCACCAAACACGTCAACGAACTCATCCAGGGGCAAAATGAAGGTTATACCAATTACATTATGTTGTTGATTCAAATCAAAGAAGTAAACTCATTTGTACCAAATCATATAACAGATCCCGAATTTGCCAATGCGCTTATAAAAGCTGAAAAAGCAGGTGTAGAGATACGGTGTTACAATGCAAATATGACAGAAGATACAATAGAACTAGGTCATCTTATCCCATATAATTTAAAAACAGACATATAAAAATCAGCAGCTGAAACTGCTGATTTTATTATAATCGTCTTAACCATTTTGTTAATTTTTTTATAAATTCTACAATACGATACAGTTCAGATGCTTTGTTTTCTTCATACCATAAAGTTTTAAACTCCAATAACCAATATTCTAGTTTTGAAGCAAGTTCTATAGGCGTTACTAATGAAACGACATTTTTTTCTTGTACATACTTCATAAGTATAACCAATAACTCATTGTACAATCTAATCCCGTTTGCAGAACATATATACCTTTTTATGTGTTGCCTCTTAGAAACAGAAACCTCACTCAAGCTATCCATTAAAACTTCTATAACTCCTTTAATCACCATATCATCTGACTGGATCTCTTTAACTGATATATTGATTTGATCTAACCATTTGGTATTCTTCTTCTCCACCCATTGAACAAGTGCTAACATATCTAAATGATGTTTCTCAGACAGTATCATCAAACATGACATGATAGAACTTTCTGCATCAAAATACAATGAATCAATATGATTATTCAGTTCTTCTAGAGTATAAGTACTCCCCCAAGAAAATGCAGCACCATAGATAAGCCCAGGTATAGAATTTGATAAGAAATTCATATGACCATAGTCTCCCCAATCTGTATTGAGAATGCCCCTGGCGTGATATTTCTTACCATAGTTCACCATCATTTGTATATTATCATAAGCCATTTGATGATCATTCATTAGTTTATTCCATCCATTAACACCTGGACAAATATACTGATCAAATCCTTGGTCATGAATAATTTTTACCTTTTCCTCATCATAGTTTAACCAATACCACCAATTTAAACAGATTAAATCTTTAGGCAAAACATCAATATGTTCTGGATATTTAATGATGATATCACCCCAGAACATCACTTCTTTATTATATGATTTAACATATTCAATAATCTTAACTAAAAAATCAACATACAACTTACTCGTACCAATTTTATCTGCTAATACTTTGTTTTTTCCTTTGCCCAAATCAAACGTCTCATCAGCACATATATTAAATTTATTAGATCTAAATAGTGGTATAAATTCTTCAATCATCTCTTTAACAAATATCATACTCTTTTCATCTGACACATTAAGTGTATGATGGTCCATTCTATCCACCCAGCTAAATGGTGATTCATCTACCTCTAATTCACATAAAGATGTATAACTTTTCGAAATAAGTGCTTCATACAAATGTCCAAAAGTTGATATTGAAGGCACCAACTCAACATATCTCTTTTCACAGTAATCATCTAATATAAGAATATCTTCTGCAGTTAATGGATCGGTAGTCGTCCAGACTTCACTTTGATTCTTATATAAATATGTATGCTCTACATACAATTGTAATTGGTTCAACTTGTAACTTGCCGTTAAATCAACGAGTTCTTTTAAAGTCTCTAATGTTGGTACTTTACCTCTAGTGACATCATGATAAAATCCTCTATCTAAAAATTCTGGATTATCTTTGATTTGTAAACAAGGCAGATGTCTTTTATACTCAACAATTAATTGCTTCAATGTTTGCAAACCATGAAACAGACCTTCATGCGTATTAGAACTGATAATAACTTTCTCTGTCTCAATTGTCATTTCATAATCATCTTGGGTATTATCTTCTAATCTAAATACAATACCTGTCTCTTGATTTGATATGTCTAAAGAGATACCCAAATACTCTTCGCTATGCAGTTTTAAAATACTTGCAATAAACATGGACTTAGAATCAGGTTTTACAGAAATTCTTGTATCATTTGTTATAGAAAACAAACCGTCTTTCATAATCAAACAGCTCGGTTTTGGAATAATATTCATAAGATCCCCCCTTCTTTCTATTTTATTATACAGTGAATCTATATGACATAATATGTATTTTAATAAATAAAAAAGAACTAAACAAACATCGGCTTGAAAAGTTCTAATAATTGAAGATATTAAATAATATAATAAACCTTTGAATTAAGTATTTTTTTGACAACAAAGAACCCAAGTATATTGATAAATACTGTCGATATCATACTGGCAAGTGCTGCACCATCAATACCCATGGTTGGAATCAACAAATAATTCAACGTGATATTCATTATTGCTGATATTAAAATCGAAACAAACCTTATTTTTGGATGTCCTGTCATCAGAACAATATACCAGACACTACCTACACTGGCATTTACAAGTTGTCCGACACCTCTATATATTAAAACCATCTTAGCATCTAAATACTCCGGACCATATAAACCAAGTAACGGTTTCCAGAAGACTAGAATACAAATAATCACCAAACTGGAAATAACAAATAAATATCGCGTTAACTTTTCATAAAGGCTTCTTACTTCATCCACTTTGCCTTCATGATAAAGTTTTGAGATCAGTGGTGGAAAGACCGTATTCACAATTCGAAGAAATATGGACGGTATTTGAGCCAGTTCCGTACCGACTTTATAAAGAGCTACATCAGACTTTGTCATCATAGCTTCAATCATAACAATATCAATATAAGCGATTAAAAGTGACATCACTCCACCAAGTATGATTGTGACTGAATAACTGATAAACTCCATGTGCATTTCAATCTTTCCAAACATATCTTTAGATTGAATCATATATATGATGTTTGAGATAATAGCTGAAATATAAGCAGCAATAACAATGTTTATTTCTTTTGTACCAAACAGTTCGAACATCACATAAGAAATTATCATTACACCACCAATTCCAATCAGTGATTTGATTAAAAAGAAATCTCTAATATGATGTCTTGCTCTATAGATACTAAAAAACAATTGCTCTGCAGACAACAACCAAACCAATCCTAAGTAAGGTGATATACTACTTGGCATAAATAGATATAATACTAAAACAGTTATTGCACTGGTACATATATTAACAATAAAACAGGCGCTCACATACTTTTTCCCTGTTTTGGGAATAAAGTATAATAGTCCAACATCCATGCCTAAATTGGCTAGTAAAAGTGCCATAGAGACTATCGTGATACCATATACATAACTACCAAAGATATCAACACCATATATTCTACTCACAACCATAGGCAACATTAGATTTAGTCCAAACATCAACAAGTTACCAAATAGTGATTCTATTAATTTATCTTTAAATTTGCTAAGTTCCATAAGTATCCTCCATAAGGTAGCATATGCAAAATAAAAGATAATGTAAAGAAATGACTCTACATTATCTTATTGATCTCATTAAATTATTTTCTACAAATCCCTCATAATTTATTGGGAAAGTCATTAGTCAAAAGTATTGTCATCTGATAATTTATTGTGTATATTGAGTAGTTTATCAAGATTATTGATAAATGAGTTTACTACATTAGGGTCAAATTGTTCCCCGCTCTGATTTCTTATATAATCTATAATTTGATTATATGTCCAAGCTTCTCTATACATACGGTCGTTCATCAGTGCATCAAACACATCACAAACTGCCACAATACGAGCCGCTAACTGAATTTCATGACCAATTAACTTTCTAGGATATCCTTCACCATTATACCATTCATGGTGTTGCTCAACAATAATCTTAGCCAAGTTTAATAAATCACTTTCATTACTACTAATCAACACACCACCAGTAAAGGTGTGATGTGTCATTCTTTGCCATTCTTCAAAATTCAGTTTACCTTTTTTCAACAAAATCTCATCTGTTAAAGCGATTTTCCCAATGTCGTGCAACTGAGAAGCCAGTTTTAATGTCGTAGCATTTTCGTCATCCATTCCTAAATCTTTCCCTATTATATACGCATATTCTCCTACTCTAAAAACATGATGACTCATTTCATAATCTCTATATTCAACAACTCGACTCAAAAGGTTCAATAATTCTTCATATGCCTTGTCTACATTAGATGTTCTTAATTTGACCTCTGCTTCTAAAAAATAATTTTGTGAGTGTAATCTCATATATGTTCTAATACGTCTTTTAAGAACGGCTGGTTCAAAAGGTAATCTAATATAATCAGCTGCTCCAAGTTCTAAACCGTGAGCGACATCAAAATTATCTTCAAAAGTAGATACCAATAGAATCGGAATTTGAAGTGTCATAGGGTCTTGTTTTAACTGTTCACACAACTCAAAACCATATGTATCAGGCATATTAACAGCTAATAAAATTATATCAGGTTTAATTTGATGCACCTCTTCAAGGTACTCACTATCGGTCTCCATAGTGACTACAATATAGTCATCACATAACTCATTTGAAATCTTTCGAACAATTTCTTCAAACACATTGATTAATAAAACTGTATATTTTATCATATCATAATCACCTCAATCATATGATACCCGTTAATACACTTCATACACATAAAAGCCACTCATCAGATTGATGAGTGGCATGCTTAATACATCCAAGGGATAGACGTATTATTCAGGAAACTTTTTATTAATGATTTGAATAAGAGGTGCAACTTGTAAGATTGTTGGGGCACCTTTCATCCAGATTTGTTGTTTTATAACTTCTAGTAACTCTTCTTTTGTTGCGCCACAATCAATTGCTTTTCTCATTTCTAGTTTTGCACGTTGTTCATTATCATCAAATATTGCAGTAGCAAGTGCAATCATATATCTGTATTTCAATGGAATAACACCTTCACCCCATATCTGGTGGTGGTAACTTGAAATTGTCTTTTGAAACTCTTCTCCAAAGTTTTCAGCAACCATAACACCTGGTGGTACAAAGCCTTGTTTGGTTTGGAAGTACTCTTTTTCTTTATTATCTAACATATCATAATCTCCTTTACTGTTTTCATTTATATCTTTATTATACACCATTTTAGTACACATACAGTAACTTGAGTTACAATTAGTTCAATTCTAATATTATTTTTCGCTCTCTCGGTATGGATAAACTCTTAAACAATCCAATCCTAATACGACCTTCTTTATAAGACCCTGAGTATGAGACTTCAGAGAATTCAGAATTAAGATAACCTCCTATTCCTATTCTCCCATGTTCTATAATTAATTTAATCCACTCATCTATGCGATCAAAATCAGCGTATACATAATATTCAGAAGCTAAATGATCTATAATCTTTGCTTTTCCAGCATCAGACTGTTTTAATTCATCTAATGGAAGACCTGATATTAACTCAAAATCCATTTGATTAATCCAAATGGTCTCTTTTGTTTTGTTTCTAAGAACATAGTCTAACTCATCTCTAGACAAATCGTAGTCAAAAGCTTCAATATATTTTAGCAATTTTTCTCTAGTATAATAGTAGGATTCTCTATATTCATAGTAAGGGTCAAGCTTATCTTCCCACTCTTTAATCAGAATTTCCCCATCTTTATCATAGATATAGTGGATATCTTTATCAAACCATTTACAAAGTTGAAACAATGGCATATAAACATATTGCTCATCTTCAGGTAATAGCGCTTCTATAACATCCTCTCGTTCCATCATAACCCATTGTTTGTTCTGATAGATTGTCAGATATAAAGGCACAGCGTTATCTGATAACTCACTTACTTCAAGGTTAAAATATATCGTTTCATCATCAACATCAACGTCTTTAAAAATATATCTAGAAGCGCCATATCTTCTAATATCATTAAATTCCTGACCTTCTAACTCTTCTAATGATACGTCTAAGACTTCATCAGATATCTTTAGTTTCAGTGTACTGAAGTCGATTTCAAGCGATGAAACATCTTCATCATAATAACACGAACCATAGATTCTGAACCTTTGCTTTTGTTCATCATTAACCAAAATTGAAATACTATTTTCGATATATTCTTTTCCATAATTATCTATTAATTTCAAATCCATTAAATGGATCATCATAATATCTTCTGTATAGTCATATGATGTATTTATGTACATTGTCGTTGGATAAATTTCAATACTTTCAATTTTGAGTGAACCATACTCACTATCGATTACTTCATTGCAATTTATGATTTTGGGTGCAAATTGATTGATTTTGTTTTCCGAAAGGAAAATTTCATCAAATATGATTTCCTGATTATCAACTCTGATACCAATATTTACTCTAATATCATCATCTAGCTCCTTAAATAGTAATACATCCGTCCATGGTGTATTTTCATTCCTTTCGTCTCTCCAAAATATTTCCATATCCTCTCTTATTACCGCATATGAAAAACCTCTTATTAACTCGCCATCTTTTTCCAAAGCCATCATAAACTGACCCATGTAAGGATCAGCATAAAAATCGTTTACTAAGAGCTTATAACCATCCTTCTCGAAAATTAAATCCTGCATAGGATAATCATGTGCCTTTGCATATTCAGCAGATTCATTCGACATAAAATATTTCATAAGGTCGCCCACCAATGGAATATCTTCAGCAATAGCATATATCTCATCAGCAAATGAAACCGTCAACATTAAGAATAGTAGAGCTGCAATTAGCAAACCTTTCTTACGCTTTCGAGGTCTAATATGATTCATAATGTCTCGTTTTCTAGAGTTAAATGTTATCTTATCGGAATAAGTCTCGTGTAAACCTTCTTCAATTAACAGATGATCTTTATAATATGTAGAACATAATTCGCAGGTTTCTAAGTGATTATGAACATCTTTACTCAACAATTCAAGATCGATATTATCTCTAACTATTTTGCATTCCAAAAGATCACCTCCTCTTTCTCCATCATTTTTTGAAGTTTCTTTCTTGCATCATATAGTTGCCACTTAACAGTTTTAGTTTCTATACATAGTCGAAGAGCTATTTCATTATAGGATAACTCTTCAAAGTATTTCATGTAAATCAGTTGACTCTGTTGTTGTGGCAGTTGCAGTACCATATCGTCTATGGTTTTGTTAAATTCCATATTTAACATTTCAGTTTCTGGTGTTTCGAGAACAACATCGTCTATTGTGTCAATAACTCGAATTTTTGTATTTTTTCTTAAATGATCATAAGCTAAATTCCTTGCAATGGTTAATAACCATGTGCTAAATCTCTTGTCTTCATCATAGGTCTCAATATTTCTGTAAACTTTAATAAAAGTCTCTTGAACCAAGTCTTCAGTATGACTTGGATCTTTAACAATTGAAATAATAAATCCATAGACATTACCTTCATATGCATCAATTATTCTTTCGAAATATTTGATTTTTCCAGTTTTGATTTTTCGTAACACTTGCCTTAGTTTCATATCATCCACTTTATCACCTCTTTATTATTATACGTTTAACATTTCAAAAAGTTGGTAATTTTTCAAGAATAATTTATAAAGGTAAAAAAAGAAGCACACCGCTAATGCAGCATGCCTCCTTATTATAGAAACCTAGGGGATCCTATTTCTTCTTTATAAACTTTCTGTTATCAATTGCAACTGCTGAAATAATAATTAAACCTTTAATAATAAATTGCCAGTATGGGTTAACACCAATAAAAGTAAGACCATAAGCAATAACTTGGAATATCAAAACACCAGTTACAATACCAGATACTGTACCTCGACCACCTGAGAAAGATAAGCCCCCGACAATACATGCCGAGATAGCATCGAGTTCATACATATTACCGGTATTATTTGTAGCACTTCCGATTCTGGCTGCTTCAAGTGCACCACCAAAACCGTATAATAAACCTGCCAATACATATACCATCAACAGGTATTTAACAACATTTACACCTGATACAATAGCTGCTTCTTGATTACCACCGATTGCAAATATGTTTTTACCAAACTTTGTTTTATTCCATAAAATCCATATGATGACCGTGACAATAGCTGCATAAATAACTAAAAGAGGTATTCTAAAATCACCAATCGTTATAGCACCTTGTGCAAAACTGGTAAACCGTTCATCTAATCCACCTATCGGTTGAGCGCCATAAGGCGGTCTATCAAAGTATATTGATGTCACACCATAAACGATAACCATCATACCTAAAGTTGCGATAAAAGGATCTACTTTGAACTTTGCAACTACAATACCATTGATTAAACTGAATGATGCAGTGATTAACATAACGATTATAATCGGTACAATAATCCATAATTCAGGTAAATCGGGATACATCTTATAAGCATAGTCAGCCTTTTGTAACAATGAAGCTGAAACGACTGCTGCCAATCCTACTTGACGACCAAGCGAAAGGTCAGTTCCTTTAGCAACAATTATACCTCCAACACCTAATGCCATAATAATTCTTGTTGAAGATTGTGATAAGATATTTCTAAAGTTATTAATAGAAACAAAATCTGGATCAATGATAATAATTGTTATAAGGAGACCCAGTAGAACAATAAATATGGCTTTATTCATCATATAATCTATAACATCTTGAGTTGTAAGATTCTTCAATCTTTCTCTTCTTGATATCATATTTTTTTGTATTTTAGTCATTTTGACCTCCTGTTACAAGTACATCGCTGATAATTTTAAGATTTCTTCTTGAGTTGTTTCGGCAGTATTAACGATACCTGCTAATTGCCCATTACTCATAACAAGAATTCTATCTGTTACACCTAATAATTCTGGCATCTCAGAAGATACCATAACAACACCCTTTTGTCTTTCAGCTAATTCAATCATCAACTGATAAATTTCGAATTTAGCACCAACATCAATACCTCTAGTTGGCTCATCTAACAGTAATATTTCGGGCTCTGTTAGAAGCCACCTACCTATGATTACTTTCTGTTGATTACCACCAGATAACGATTGTATCTTAGTTTTCTGGTGAGGTGTTTTAACATTCATACTATCAATAACCCAATTCGTATCTTTAGCCATCATTTCTTCATTGATCCATTGATACCATGGGATATACTTATCTATGTTTGCTATAATTGAGTTGAATTGTATATCTAGTTCTGCAAAAATACCTGTTGCACGACGTTCTTCAGTAACAAGAGCAAATCCATTCTTTATAGCATAATAAGGAGATTTATTACCAATTTCCTTACCGTGAAGATACATTTTACCAGCAGATTTTTTACGCTCACCAAAGATTGTTTCTACAAGCTCAGTACGCCTTGCACCAACCAGTCCAGCAACACCTAATATTTCACCTTTTCTAAGTTCAAAACTAACATCATTAATACTAGGTTGATATTTAGCTGTAAGGTTTTCAACTTTTAAAATCACATCGCCTGGTACATTGGTTTTCGGTGGAAACCGATGCGTCAGGTCACGACCAACCATTAAATTAATAATCTTATCAGTTGTAATTTCTGATACTGATTCTGTCGCGATCCATTTACCATCTCTCATAACAGTCACTTCATCAGCTATTTGATCAATTTCTTCCATCTTATGAGATATATAAATAACTGCAACACCTTGTTTTTTTAACGATTCAATGATTCTAAATAGATGTTGTACTTCATTTTCAGTAAGTGATGAGGTTGGCTCATCCATTACAATAATTTTCGAATTGTATGAGACAGCTTTAGCAATCTCTACCATTTGACTCTCTGATACCGGAAGATCGCCAACTTTTTCTCTTGGATCCAGTTTAATTTCCAAAGATTTGAAAATCTCCAGTGTATCGTTATATATTTTATTTTCATCAATGAACAATCCTTTATGTGGGAATCGCCCAAGCCAGATATTGTCCATGATTCTAGTTGATTGTACTTGATTTAACTCCTGATGTACCATGGAAACACCATGATCGAGTGCATCTCTTGATGATGTAAATTTGATTTCTTTGCCCTCTAATAATATACTGCCACTGTCTTTTCTATAAATACCAAATAAGCATTTCATAAGTGTCGATTTGCCTGCACCGTTTTCGCCCATTAAGGCGTGTACAGTGCCTGGCTTTAATCTTAAACAAACTTCATCAAGTGCTTTAACACCAGGAAATTCCTTTGTGATATCAATCATTTCTAGAATGTATTCATTCATAAAGTTACCTCCTAAACACTGGGAAAATCGAGATGCCTAAGCATCTCGACATTTTTTTTACCTATTTATATGCTGCTTCTGCAAATTCAATATTATCAATTGTTACAGCTACATAAGGTACACGAACGGCTTTATTGCCATCTAATACCCACTCAGTACCTTCAAGAGGATCTTTACCCATAGCTACATTGTAAGCTAAATCAAATGTTGCTTGACCTTGATTCTTAGCATCATTAAGTACTGTACCAGCCATTAAGTTATCTTTGATTTGCTCTAAAGCATCTGGAATAGCATCAACACCAACTACTGGCATGTAAGTTCCTTCACCAAAGTATCCATTACCTTTTAATGACTCAATAGCACCTAATGCCATACCATCATTGTTTGCGATTACAAATTCAATTTCGTCGCCATGTTTAGCTAACCATGCATCCATTAATTCTTTACCTTTAACAGAATCCCACATACCAGTTTGTAATTCTAACTCATTTACTTCGATACCATTTTCAACTACTACGTCTACAGAGAACTTTGTTCTAGCTTCTGCATCTGGATGTCCAGGTTCACCTTTTAATAATACATAGTTTAAAACGCCGTCGCCATTTCTATCCCACTCCGGATTAGCTTTCCACATTTCAGCAATCATTTCACCTTGAATAATCCCTGCTTCTGCTGATGCAGTACCTACGTACCAAGCTTTTTCATATGATTTAAGAACATCAGCTTCTGGTTCTTTGTTAAAGAAAACTATTGGAAGACCAGCTTCTTTAGCTTTTGCTACGATTGTTGGTGCCGCTTGTGGATCAACTAAGTTGATTGCTAATGACTTAACGCCTTTAGAAATCATCATATCTACTTGATCATTTTGAGTTGCTTGAGAGTTGTTTGAGTCATTTAGGATAAGCTCTGCTGAACCTTCAGCTGCTGTACCAATTGCTCTTCTAACAAATGACATGAAGTTATCATCAAACTTATAAATTGTCACACCGATTTTTACCGCTTCATCTTTATCGCCTGAACCTGTATCAGCAGCATCGTTATTGTTACCGCCACAAGCTACTAAAGAAAATACCATCACTACTGCTAACATTAAAACTAATAATTTTTTCATCATACCCCTCCTGTATGTTAACGTTTTCCTACGCCTACATAAAGATTACCATTTTGTAATAATTAGCGGAATTCGATATTTTGACAGAAATCTTAGAATTTTTGACCAACTCAAAATATTATATGTTTATGCACAAAAAAAACGCTGATTACTCAACGTTAAATGGAAATACCAATTTTTGATTCTCTTTTAAAAACATATTTTCAGATGTAATTACAAAAGTATCTATTTTATTATCTTTATCTGGAAAAGCTTCATCACTGCCTATTGCAGCATATTTAACACCAAGATAACCCATCCCATATGGATTCTGAACAATTGTTGCATCAATTATCTCTTGATCAATAAATGTTATTTCTTCCAATGTCGTATCAAATCCTATACCAATCGCTTCTTTATGCCGATTTAGCGCTCTGCCTAATCCCATGGATGCAATGGCATTTAGCCCTATAATCGCATCAACTTCTTGATCAAGATATATCATAGCAAAGGTTTCTGCAACTTCTATACTGGACCCGCAAAACATAGTATCCACAATCTCAATATTTGGGTATTCTTCTAAAACAGCTTTAAGTCCGCGTTCTCGTTGTATTGCATTTTCTGAACCTTTTACAAAACTTATAACACCTATTTTTGCATCTTCTCCAGCAAGTTCAATCAATGTTTCACCAGCCTGTATGCCTGCTAAGTAATTATCGGTTGAGAAACTTTTATAGTATGAGTTCGAGTTAACATGTGAATCTATCAATACAACTGGAATACCATTATTGAATGCTTTTTCCACAACTGGTACCAATGCTTCATAATCACTTGCAGCCAAAACGATACCATCTACGTTTCTTTCGATATAGAATTCTACCATGTCAATCTGTCCTTGAATGTCATCTTCCTCATTAGGTGCATCATAAACCAATGTAATTCCAAATTCCTGTTCTGCTGCTTCAGCACCCTTTAAGACACTTTTCCAATAGTCCCCATATTTCATTTTCGTAATCAAAACAATTGTTTTTTGATTGACTTCTATTTCACTTAATGGAATGACTGAATCATTGTAAAAAGCAATACCTATCCCAATTGTAATTGTCACCAAAATGACTACAATAATCAGACGTCTCATTCACTCACCTCATTTCTAGGCAATAAAAACGTTATTTTTGTGCCCTCTTCCAATTCACTTTCTATGGTTAAACCATACTCTTTTCCATACATCAATTGAATACGTTCATGGACATTATTAACACCTACACCATTATACTTTTCACTGGAATCATCATACAATACATTATTCATGGTTTCTTTTGTCATCCCTAAACCATCATCCTCTACTTCAAATATCAAGTACTCATCTTTTAGATAACCTCTAATGTAGATCATACCTTCATCTACCATATGTCTGATGCCATGATAAATAGCATTTTCTATTATGGGTTGCAGTAGCAACTTAATGGTTTCATATTTATAAATAGCTTCATCGACATCAAATTCAAATTCAAATTTTTCTTTATATCTCATTTTTTGAATGGTCAAATAATGTTTTGCATGATCAATTTCTTTTTCTACTGGAATAACCATTGCACCTTTTGAGATACTAATTCGAAACAAACTAGCCAAAGAGGTGGTCATCAAAATAACATCTTCATGTTTCTCATGCTCTGCCATCCATACGATGGAATCCAGTGTATTGTATAAAAAGTGTGGATTGATTTGAGCCTGAAGTGAATTAAGTTCACTGTTTCGTTTTGATTCTTGTTCAATAACAATCTGGTCCATCAGTTTTCTAATGCGCCTAATCATAACATTATAAGATTTTGTTAATTGTACCACTTCATGTTCACCAGTAATTTCAAGTTGAACATCAAAATTCCCTTTTTCAACATCTTTCATTGACTTTTCAAGTTCTTGAATAGGCTTTGTGATTCTAGATGACATAAACAGTGAAAATGAGACGAAGATTATCAAACCTACAAATAAAATGAGTTTGATATAATCGGATATCCGTTGCTGTGAAGTGGCGATATCACTGGTATAAAAGACACCTACCAACTTCCAATTAACATCATCTAGTTGTCTGATCGCAACATATCGCTCTTCATCTTCTTGCAAAAAAGTACCACTAAAAGTCGATGAAATCCCTTGTAGATTCTCTGATTTTATACCTGCATAAATCAGTTGTTGTTGATTATGAAAAATTAAATCATCCGTTTCATCCACCAGAAATACATAACCTTTATCCGATAAATTAACAGAAGCCAACATATCTTCTATTACCGTAAAATTCATATCAATCAAGAGAATACCTTCACGATATTCACCACCCTGCCTAAAACCAACTCGCCTCGAAATAGAAATTACCCAAGGATATTCACCTTTGTATAGTCGCTGTACATGTGGCTCTGAGATATGAATATATTGTTTGTCGTATTTTATTTTTGTATACCATTCTTGTTCAACAATAATGTCTTTCGGTTGTAAATCACTACCACCAATACTACTCATATGATTACCTTCTTCATCAAAGAGAGCAATGGTTATTACATCACGTCTGGTTCTAATTGTTGGTTCAATCACAGTATCTAAAGCGGATGGATCAAAGTCAGAATTTCCAGATATCTTAACAGCCAACAAATCTGATAAATCTACCATATTATAAAAATAGTTATCCAGATTTATCTTTACTTGTTCCATGATTTCACTACTATTGTCTGAAACACTTTTTATAAAAGTCTTATTAAACTCGTTATTTAACGCTACACCAACAAACAACATCGCTGATACAACAACAATAGCAAATGAAAAACTAATGATAAATCTCATGGATGTCACTTGAATGGTATGTTTGATTTTTTTATACATAGTCTATCCTTTTATCGATTTTCTATATTTTGAAGGTGAAATGCCAAATTGTTTTTTAAACACATAACTGAAATAATTAGGTTCTTTATAACCGACTGCATCAGCTACTTCAAAATTTTTATAGTTTGTATCTTCAATCAACCGTTTTGCTTCTTCTAATCTTAAATCAGTCAAATAATGAATAAAAGTTGTCCTCTTTTCCTTTTTGAACTGTCTGCTTAGATATTCTGATGAAATATGTAACATATCCGCAGTACTCTCAAGCGAAATAGATGCCTCATTAAAATTATTCTTCAAATATGTTTCAGCACTCTCAATCATCAACTTGATACTATTTTTCCTAGTATCTTTGATATTTTCACTGACTGTTATAGCAATATTGGTTACCATATCTTGAATACCATCAAAATCATCTAAACTCTCTAAAGCACCATATATATTTTTATTCTCCTCAAACCATTTCACTGAAAAATCATATACACGACTGGTCTTTAAAAAGAACAATAACATTTCCATTATAAAAAGCTTTAAATCCTCAATCGTAATCTGTTTGTTACGTATGGTTTCAAATAATCTTGAGATAAAGATTTGAAGCGCTTCAGTATCAGAACTTCTTAATATTCGATTCAGTTCTTCTTCGACATCACTGAAAACTATAACTTCTAATCTCTTTGGTTCTAAATCTCTAATCCAAATAATTTTATTCTCGCCCTCTAGAAGTTTGTAATTCAGTGCTTGAATCGCTCCTTTATAAGAATGACTGATATCTTCAAGAGATTCTACAGATTCACCTAAACCAATCGTGACAGTATGGGCATGATTTTTTTCGATGGTCGCTCGGATCTCTTCCAATGTATATTTATATAACTTTTCATCTTCACTGTTCATGATTAAAACCATTTCACCAGAATGTGAAGCAAAAAAAGTTGTTTGGCTATTTGCTAATAACTCTCTACAAGTTTCTAAAACACTAACCGCATACAGATCATAGATCTCATCTTTGGTATCGAAATATTTATCGATTCTGACGACGGCAACGATAAAATGATTTGAACCAATATGAATATCAAATCTCTCTAACTTACCTTCTAGATCCACAATATTATGTCTTTCTAATATGAGTGCATTTAAAAACTGACCTCTAATAATCGGCAAAGATTCCTTAAAATGTTTTTTCAAGTGTATTATATCTCGTTTTTTAAAGCGTTCCTCGTCAATTAGAGTTTTTGTCTTTTGTAGTAATGTCACAATATCTTTTGAAGACACAGGTTTTAAAACATATTCCAAGACATGGTATCTAATCGCCTTTTGTGCAAATTCAAATTCATCAAATCCCGAGAGTATGATGACTTTAACAGCAGGGTACTGATCGTGTATGATTTGAGACAATTCAATACCATCCATATAAGGCATTTTAATATCTATCAGTGCTAAGTCTGGGTTTTCTTTATCTAAAATTTCCAGTGCTTCAACACCATTTTCAGCTTCTCCAACCAATTCATATCCTAATGCATTAAAATCTATTTTTTCAATGATCCCGCGCCTTACTTCAGTTTCATCATCAACAATTATAATCTTATACATAAATCCCCCTATAATATTCTAATTATAGACATAAAACCGTTTTCCATGCAAATTCTCAAATTATTTTGGTAAAAACTACACAAGCAAAACACGAACGAATTCATTGATAAGTAAAATAACATACGTTACACTATGAGTGTACACGAATTTTTTTATTATAACACTAAAAAACATTCGCTTATATATTTCCGATAATATGGATTGGATGTCTCTACAGGATTACCTTAAATAATCTGACTATAAGCATGAGGAGGAAAAAAATGCATTATGATGTTGTTATTGTAGGTGCAGGTCCAGCAGGTATCTTTACTGCACTTGAAATGATCAAGAAAGACAGTTCAAAAAAAATCATGCTTTTAGAAAAAGGAACCGCGGTTCAAAAAAGACATTGTCCTAAAGAAGAAACTAGAAACTGTGTAAACTGTAAACCATACTGTCATATCACTACTGGATTTTCAGGAGCCGGTGCTTTTTCTGATGGGAAACTATCTTTAAGTTATGAAGTTGGTGGTGACTTACCAGAATTTATCGGAAGAGATAAAGTTCAAGAATACATCCATTATACGGATCAAATCTACTTGGAGTTTGGTGCCGATGATCACATTGAAGGTATTGAGAACAATGATGCGATCAAAGATATAAGAAAACATGCTATACAAGGTGGCTTAAAATTAGTCGATTGTCCGATTCGTCATTTAGGAACAGAAAAAGCTCAGGAAATCTATTATAAAATACAAGAGTATTTGTTAGAAAACGGTGTAAAAATAGAATTTCATGCCAAAGCAAAAGATATCATTATTGAGAATCAAGTTGTTAAAGGTGTCATTAAAGAAAATCTTAAAACAAAAGAAGTAGAAACCATTACTGGCGAACAAGTTGTTATAGCGACCGGTCGAAAAGGTGCCGATTGGTTAAAATCACTTTGTGTGAATCACGATATAGACCACAAAGCTGGTACTGTAGATATCGGTGTCAGAGTTGAAGTTAGAAATGAAATCATGGAAGAAGTTAATAATGTTCTTTATGAATCAAAGTTGATTGGATATGTAGATCCATTTAGAGACAAAGTTCGTACTTTCTGTCAGAATCCTGGTGGATTTGTCAGTCAAGAAAATTATGATAATGATTTGGCTGTGGTAAATGGACATTCATATAAAGAGAAAAAATCTAGTAATACAAACCTCGCAATTCTTAGTTCACATAATTTCTGTGCACCATTTAATAAACCAATTGAATACGGAAAAAAAGTTTCAGAGCTTGTAAATATGCTAGGAAATGGTAAAATATTAGTGCAGCGATACGGAGATATTTTAGATGGCAAAAGAACTTGGGAGAAAGAACTCTTAAGATCCAATGTAGAACCAACTCTTGTTGATGCTGTAGCTGGTGATTTAACGTCTGCCATTCCATATAGACCAATGACAAATATCTTAAACTTTATTGCTGCACTTGACTCAGTTGTGCCTGGATTCGCAAGCCCAGAAACACTATTATATGGTCCAGAAGTTAAGTTTTATAGTAATAAAATTATCCTAAATGATGATTTTGAAACCAACATCACAAATCTTTACTGTTTGGGCGATTCTAGTGGCTGGACACGAGGGTTAATGATGGCATCACTTATGGGAGTTATTATGGGGCAGCATCTTGCATAAAGGAGCTCTATGAAACGCAAATTCTTAATTCTTATACCAATCATACTTCTGTTACTTTTATTTAACCTATTATTTAATAGCAGTTACAAAGCAACAGATATTGCAGTGAACGCACTTGAATCAACTGATACTCTAAAAGTATATTCAGATGATTATATAAGTTTTATACCAAGTAGCGATAACGAGATTGGCATTATTATGTATCCAGGTGGAAAAGTTGACCACGTGGCCTATTCACTTCTAATGAGAGATTTAGCCGATCAAGGTTATTCTACTTTCATTGCAAAAATGCCACTAGATCTGGCTATTTTCGGTAGTGATCAAGCAACAGATATTATTGAAGAAAACAGTACAATTAACGAGTGGTATATTATGGGTCATTCTTTAGGTGGCGTAATGGCCGCTCAATATGCTTATGAAAACCAAGAAACTATTTCAGGTTTAATTCTACTGGCTTCATATCCTCAAGATAAACATGATTTTTCAACTTCTGAGATGAAAGTCTTGTCAATTTTGGGTGATCAAGATGGCTTGGTTGATTTAGAAACATATGAACGTACTAAAGCATTTCTGCCGTCTAATACAATGTATATCACATTAGAAGGTGGTAATCACGGACAGATGGGTTCATACGGTAAACAAAAAAAAGATATGCCTGCTACTCTGACACCAGAGGAACAAGAATATCTTATAATTGAATCTATAATGGAATTCATACATTAACGAGACATCCAGTTTATCTGGATGTTTTTTTATCTTAAAGATGCAAGAATACGCCCATCTTCTATAAGTAGGTGATGAATTGCATAAGCAGTCTGTAACTGCTAAAACAATCTTAAATATAACGCTCTGAAACTTTGCAATCGCAATCGCAATCGCAAGGTTTCTATTGTATAATAGGAACATAAGTTCCCCGTAGAAGGAGGTGTCTTAATGAAACTGTCATGTAAACTGTATATGAAACTTAATCCCTCGCAATTGGCGATTATCGATGAACTATCGTACCATACGACCAATCTCTATAATATCGCCAATTATGAATGCAG
>Ga0209379_10000570_pt1 | contig 29255 bp, 21 predicted proteins | sample tdDd001_FD_187124 | JGI IMG/M metagenome (GOLD analysis project Ga0209379, IMG submission 187124) | Marine sediment microbial communities from the Atlantic coast under amendment with organic carbon and nitrate - tdDd00.1 (SPAdes)... | ecosystem: Environmental > Aquatic > Marine > Coastal >...
GAATATCGATATCGAGAACTGTTTTGTTTTCTATATGTCGATGTAGAAATGGAGCATCTCCTCCTGTTAATACCACCTTCAAATCTGGATAATCTATTTTTAACTTGTTTATATAGGAATCCACTTCGAAAATTATTCCATTCTGAACTCCACCAGAAATGGCATCCTTGGTATTTTTCCCTATTAATTCGAAATGGTTACTGATGTAAAGTTGTGGTAATTTACTGGTGAAGTGATGTAATGCTTTGTATCGCATATTAATTCCAGGAGAAATGCAACCACCACAATACTGCGCTTTTTCGTTTACAAAATCGAAAGTTATGGCTGTTCCAGCATCAACAACTAAAATATTTTGATTCTGAAATTTCGTAAAAGCCCCTATACATGCAGCCAATCGATCATAGCCTAAGGTGTTTTTTGTTTCGTACAAATTGTTTAAGGGAATCGGCAATTCGGAATTAAAGAAAAAAACTGTATCACATTTCTTTTTCAAATAGTTTATAAGCGATGCCGGGTATTCCCTAACCGACGATACAATTACATTCTCTACATTATTATATCTTGACAATAAATCCTTCGCGAATAACAATTCTGTTTCTGTTGAAGATTCTAATTGTAACATTATACCTGCATTGAATATTGCAGCTTTTATTTGTGTATTTCCTATATCTATTATCAGATTCAACTTGCTAAATATTGAAGGTTGGAATTTCTTGTAAATATCTTGTAAAATCGCATAAAAATAGCAAACTTTAGGCATATTAATAAAGTGATATTGAGGTTTTTTAAAATCATTTTAAATAGACAATTAGTTCTAATATGTATTTGATTTGATTTAAAACAGTATTACTCTATTTGGTATTGATAATTAGATCGATTAAATATTCAATAATTGCTTAATGAAAAAAAAGATATTAATCGTTGAAGATGATAGCTTAATATCAACCATCTTCAGAATGTTTTTGAAAGAACTGGGATACGATTTACTTGGGATTGTTGAAGACGGAAAAGAAGCCATTCGTTTGTGTGAGAAGTTAGGTCCGGATATTATTCTTATGGATGTTCATTTGGGCGGAGAATTGGATGGAATTCAAACAACTGAATTGATCAAATCCAAATTTGATATTCCTGTTATTTTTCTTTCCAGCGATACCGAAGAATCAACAATTCAGCGTGTAATCAATACACACTCATATGGTTATTTGGTAAAACCAATCGACAAAAAGGAGTTGGGTATTTCAATTGAGTTGGCTTTTTACAAGCATCAGTTCGATTTGGATCAGAAAATGCGAGAGAAGCGTTTTCGAAATTTTATTACCGATTCGCCAGAGGCAATAGTTTTGGTGAATGAGGGTGGACATATTGAGTATTTGAACTGTTTGGGTTTAAAATTATTCAAAACAGCCTACATAGAAGATTTAATGGGATTGCCTCTTCTTTCATTTGTTGGTGATGATTATCAAAATGAGTTTAGAGATAAGCTGGAGCGTTCGGTTGAAATGGGAAAGGGAATTGATTATACTCATATAAAATTCAAAACCATTCACGGGGATCATATTGATGTTGGATTAACAGGTGCTCATATTGAATTTAATGGGAAGAACAATTTGCAGTTAATTATTCGTGATGTAACACAGGAATTTGCTTATCGGGAAATGTTAGCCGAAAAAGCGGATATCATCAATCATTTTCATGATGGTGTGGTTACATTTGATTTAAATGGAATGGTGAAATCATGGAATAAAGGGTGTGAGCGAATTTTCGGAATCGAAGAAAAAGAGATGGTTGGCAAACCTTACAGCGATTTGTCTTTATCAGGAAGGGAAAAATCATTTACCGAAGATATTTTGATTCCGACTGAAAAGGATAATAATTACGAAATAGAACTTTCTTTTGAAATTGATGGAAAAGAGACTTTATTAAGATTGTATTCGTCGATGTTGCGTAATGATGCTGGGATAGATAAAGGTATTGTTTGCTATGTTCGCGAAGTATAAGATGATTAAATGAAAATATTTAGAAATTAGAAAGCCGAGAGTTTTAACTCCCGGCTTTTTCTATTCTATGATTTTATCTAATATTTCACTTGCTGATTTTATATTGGTTACATTTTCGAAGCTTAAGCTTAAACGATTTTTAGCTTCTTTCATTTTACAAGGAATTTTTTGAGATTGCAGGAACTGCAACACCTTACTAAATTGTGGCGATTGATAGAATGGAGATTCCTGATCGGAGATAAAGTATAAGACAAGTTTCTTACTTTTTAGAATCATCTTCTCGATACCTAAATCTAGAGCCAACCAACGCAATTGTACTACATTTAATAATTCAATACTTGCAGCAGGTAACACTCCGAATCGATCTTTCAATTGAAGTTCAAACTTCTCAATTTCTTCTTTGCTTTGAATGTTATCTAATTCGCGGTACAAGCGAACTCGTTCCGAGATGCTTTCCACATATTCTTCAGGAAATAGAATTTCTAGATCGGTATCTATTTGGCAATCGTTAATAAAACGAATGAGTTCTTTTTCTTCCTCTTTCTTTTCATCAGCAAACACATCCTTAAATTCATTCTCTTTCAATTCAAGCATGGCTTCGTTCAAGATTCGCTGATAGGTTTCATATCCTATATCAGTAATAAAACCCGATTGTTCACCACCTAAAAGATTACCTGCTCCTCGAATATCCAAATCTTGCATGGCAATGTTAAAACCACTACCCAGTTCCGAGAAATTTTCGATTGCTTGTAATCTTTGTCGAGCTTCTTGTGTCATCGATTCCATTGGAGGAGTCAATAGGTAACAGAATGCTTTTTTATTTGATCGCCCAACACGCCCACGCAACTGGTGCAATTCACTTAATCCAAAGTTTTGTCCGTTGTTAATAATAATGGTATTGGCATTTGGAATATCGAGTCCCGATTCAATAATAGTTGTAGCAATTAATACATCGTAATCTCCTCGAATAAATTCCAGCATGATTTTCTCCAACTTTGGTCCGTCCATTTGTCCATGTGCCACAACAGTAGAAACTCCAGGAACAGTTCTGTGAATCATATCCTGTACTTCCTTAATATTCTGAACTCGATTGTGAATAAAGAAAACCTGTCCGTTTCGCTCCACTTCGTAAGTAATTGCTTCGCGAATAATATCTTCGTTAAAGTTATGAACTTCGGTTGCAATAGGATAACGGTTTGGTGGCGGCGTATTGATAATTGACAAATCGCGAGCTCCCATTAAGGAGAATTGCAAAGTTCTTGGAATTGGTGTGGCAGTAAGTGTTAAAGTATCAACATTAACTTTTAGTTGTTTTAGTTTTTCCTTAACCGATACACCAAACTTCTGCTCTTCATCAACAATCAGCAATCCCAGATCTTTAAAGTCAATGTCTTTCCCAATAATTCGATGCGTTCCTATTAATATATCGATCTGACCAGCTTTAATATCTTTCAAAATCTCCCTTTGATCTTTTGCTTTTCGCATGCGACTGATATAATCCACTCGACAAGGGAAATTTTTCAGTCGATCGCTAAAGGTTTTGAAATGCTGAAAAGCCAAAATTGTGGTAGGAACCAATATGGCAACTTGCTTATTATCGGCAACAGCTTTGAAAGCAGCTCGAATGGCAATTTCGGTTTTTCCAAAACCAACATCGCCACAAACCAGGCGGTCCATTGGGAATTGCGATTCCATTCCCTCCTTGGTCGCTTTGGTCGCTTTCACCTGATCAGGCGTATCCTCGTAAATAAAAGATGCCTCTAGTTCTTGTTGCATGTAGGAATCAGGACTGAATTGAAAACCACGCTCGGCTTTACGCTTGGCATAAAGTGCAATCAAGTCTTTGGCAATATCTTTAACCTTGCTCTTGGTTTTGTCTTTTAGTTTTTGCCATGCACCAGTTCCCAACTTGTAAATTTTAGGAGCCGATCCGTCTTTTCCTTTGTATTTTGATATTTTGTGTAAGGAGTGCAAACTCACAAACAATATGTCGTTGTCTTTATAAACCAATCGAATTGCTTCCTGATCTTTTCCATTCACATCAATTTTCTGCAAGCCTCCAAAACGACCAATTCCATGATCGGAATGCACAATGTAATCACCAGGATGAAGGCGATTGATCTCTTTTAAGGTGACCGCCTCTTTTGCTTTATGAACGCTTGCCGTTTTTAACTTGAATTTGTGATATCTGTCAAAAATCTGGTGATCGGTAAAACAAGCCAACCTTAAATCCCGATCCGAGAATCCTTCGTGCAGGGTTTGATTTACATCCTGAAATTCAACTTCAATGCCTTTGTCGTCGAAAATATTGTGGATACGTTCTATCTGTTTTGGATTATCCGATAAGATATAATTGGTTTCGGCTTTTGAATTGTTGCTAAGCAGATGCTCTCCAAGCAGATCAAAATTTTTATTGAATGATGGCTGTGGCGTTTGGTTGAATTGAATCTCGTTTGAAGTTGGGAAAAAGAATTTTTGTCCGAATTCTATGCAAGAATAAACATTAAGCTGATCGATAAATTCAACTCCTTGTATCAGGTAATCTTTGGTGGAGACAGCATCATCGCCTAATTGCAAATGCGGCAATTTTTCAATGGTGTTTTCATAGATAGCCTGAATTCGATCACTTATAAATTGTATGTTCTTGCACCAGAATATGGAATTCTTTGGTGTGAAATCTAAAAAAGAGATGCGAGAATTTTTTAGTAGGTTATCCTGAATGTTTGGAATAATATCAACCTGATCCAGCTTTTTTATGGACAATTGGTTCTCTACATCAAACATACGGATGGAATCGATCTCCTCTCCAAAAAAATCAATACGAAATGGATGTTCATCTGAAAAGGAGAAGATATCAATAATGCTACCACGAATAGAGAATTGACCGGGTTCTACTACAAAATCGGCACGCTCAAATTCGTAATCCACCAAAACCTCTTCAACAAATTCGGGTGATAACTTTTCACCAACCTTAATTTTTAGGGTATTCTCGCTTAATTGTTCCTGACTAATAACCTTCTCAACAATTGCCTCGGGGAAAGTGACAATAAAACCAGCTTGTTTATCTGAGTTCAGGCGATTTAAAGTTTCGGCACGAAGAATGATATTGGAATTGTCGGTTTTTTCGTATTGCACCGATCGCTTGTACGATGATGGAAAAAACAAAACGGAACTCTCATCAATAAGATTACATAAATCATTGTAAAAGTAAGCAGCTTCCTCTTTATCGTTTAAAATAAAAAGGTGTGGCTTTTTTTGTTCGCTTATGGCAGATACCAGCAATGAAAGTGAAGAACCAATCAACCCTTTCAAATGAAGATGAAAATTTGATGTTTCTTTTAAATGATTGTCAATGCTGTATCGAGCCGGATGCTCAGAGAATATTTGCGTAAGTTCTTTCAGTTCCAATTTTTACCCCTTATTAAGTTGAATGGCAAATTTAGGGAAAAGATTCAAATTTCAAGCTTCAAATTCCAAGTAACAAGCTTCAAGTCATAAGTTCCTGGCATGAAGTAGAATTATAGCTTTCTCCCTTTTAGGGTAGATCCCGACAGGGAGAGGGGTGTATTGCAATTGAATGGTTCTTACCATTTAATCTGTTGATTGTTTTCTTATAAGGGAAACATGCTTTTTTAAAAGAATTTGATATTTGTGAACTTGGAGCTTTTCAAAACCCATACCCAACCGGTCCATGCCCCGGCACACTTACATACCCTCGTGTATTTCCCTGGTCGTAATTGCCGGCACTAAATCGGGTAGACCAGAAATTATCGCCACCACTTCCTTGACCCATATATTGGTTTTGCTGAGCTGCATAGTAAAGGTTCACTGTAGGTATAGGATTTCCTTCGTAGCCAGCATTGCCCAAATGATCGAACCAATATCTTCCGGGCTGAATGTAATAGCCCAGTACATAGCTCCAAACCAGCCATTCATTTTGAGGTAACTCACGACCATTAACCACTACATTAGTGTTCCCTTTGGATACATCTTGTTTGATTTCTCCAAAATCGTGACCATGAAACATGAAGCCAAAGGAGGCATAACCAACAACGCCATACAAACCACTTTTTGTATCGTACCAATAATTGCCTGACTCTGGTTTTACACCATAAATATCCTCAAGCTCGTTCATTTGCGATTCGCTCAATTCAATATCATTGATATTTACTTTCTGATTTTGTCCTAAAAGTGGTGCCGAAAGAAATAAGCACAGCAATATAGATAGTATTGTTTTCATGAGTTCAGCTTTTAAATTTTGGTAATGATATGTTTTAAAAATCACCTTAGGTAGAGAAGAAAGAGGAGTTGAGTGTGTTGGATTCTTAAAATTACAACAAAGATTATCCAGTGTCAATATTTTTGGTTTGTTAATGGTCTATTTTGCTGATTTTGTGTATTGTTAGTGAAAATAATATTGCTTATTACTTGTTTGTGAATAATTAACTTGTTAAATTTAATCTACGATCATAATAAAAAGTAGGTCGGGGATGTGTTGGAGTAATGATGTTTATAGAATTTGAAGGGTTGAGAGGAATTTATGATCTATAGTAGTAGACTTATTTACTTGTTATCATAGAGAACTTTTATTCATTTAAATTAAAAATCATGGCAAAATTATTAAACGACAAAATGTCGTCGCAAACACACATTAGTAATAGCAACCGCCACATTCGTTTGAGCAATCAAACGCAGGGAGCAGAATCATTGTCTACTGCAATTGCTCCTAAGGTAAATCTTCTGAAAGAGAAAAATGCTGCAACTCTGGCACAAAAAGAGAACAAAGATGCAGCTTACGACAACCTGGTGTTTAAAGATGCTGTTTTGGATGATGTTATTCGAAATGTATCCGATTCGGCGAAGCAGTTCGACAGAATGAATCTGGGACGACCCATTTATACTCAACTGTTCCCCGATGGGAAATACTCTACCATAGTACGTGCATCTTTTACAAAGGAATTGGGCATGAGCATGCAGCTGAAAGAGCGCTTAACAGCATTGGGCGATACGCACCAATTGTATGCAAACGTAGCTCCACTTACAGCAGCAGCAAACGATGTGCAGGCTGCCTTACAAAAATTGGAAGAAGAGGAAAATAAGGTGAAAGTTGCTGTAGCCAACGAAGAATTGGCACAAGCCGAATTGCGTAAGCAGTACGAATACAACTATTTGGATGCTGCTAAAATGTTTGGCAAGAAATTCGCTGATCGATTGTTCCCAAAAACCGCTAGTAAAGCAAAAGTTGAGGATGCCGTTAGCGAAACAGAAGAGCTAACAGAATAATATTTCAGGAAAATGTGCTCTGCAAGCATGCAAAGTACATTTTCTTCTCATAAAATAAGGAGTGCAGGCTTGCAAACTGCTCTCTACCACAGTCGAATATGCTTCTCATGCCTGTGATGCACACTCTAACAAAATCGAATTAGGCTTGCACGCGTGGAAGGCATATTTTTTTTTGATAGCACATGCTTTGCAAGCTTGCAAACTACACTCCACCATAATAAAATGGGGTTTGCAGGCTTGCATCTGTGCTTCGATGGAAATGGGGAGGTCTTTGTTGGCTTGGGGAGGGGGTTTTTTGAATAACAAAGTGGCCTGGTGGATGGGTGAAAACATATTTTGTATTAACAAATTTATTGTAATGATGAGATTTTACTTCTTGATTTTCATTGCCTTGCCTTTTGTGTTAAAAGGTGAGACCAATAAACGAACAATTAAAATTAGTGTATTGGATTTTAATAGTGCGCAACCAATATCTTACGCACATGTTGTAATACAAAACAAGAATTTAGGAACAATTACAAATAAGGAAGGAAAAGTTGATTTTAAGATTGATAGCATTCACCGTAACGATACTATAGTGATTTCATCAATTGGTTATCAAGATAAGATTTTGCCTATACGCAGTATGAATTCTAATAATAGAAATCAAATTAAACTATCACAACAAACTTATTCATTAGAAGGAATAGATGTCAATCTTAATGTTAGCAGGAAAATAGTTTTAGATGCGATAAGGAATATCAGTCGAAATTTACCCGCACAGGAATATTATTATAATGGGTATTTTATGACTGCATTTGTGGAAAATGACGGTTTTAAAAGGTTGTTGGAAGCTTCTATTGGAGTTACTGATAATGGAATTGATAAAAGAAATGGAGTAAAGGCGAAAGTGAATCAATTGAGAAAATCACTAGATTTTCGAAACTACAAGTGGGATGAAGGCAATAGCTATTTGGCAGATTGTTTATTTAAGGATCCGATTAGAGCAAGGGATGGTGTTTTAGATTCAACTTATATTGATTTATGGAAATTCAAATTGGATGATATATATAAGATAAATGATGAACAGATATTTAATATTTCCTTTAGTTTAAAAGAAAAGGGAGTATTAAGTTATGATGGCAATATTTCCATAAGGCAATCAGATCATGCCATATTAAAAATGAGATTTAGAAATAATTTTAGTCTTAAGAAAGTAAAGGTAAATGATTCGGTTGACTTTGTTCACCTTTCAACAATTATAGTAGTGGTTTACAAGGATTTTGGAGATAAACTCATTAAAAGTCATCAATCTTTGATACAGAAATGGATAATTAATGATAAGCAAATGGATCAAGCTCAGGAATTAACACTTCTCGAGGATTTTATTACCTATGACCAGGGATATGGCAAGAACAGTAGAAATGGTAAAAGACTAAAGAAGAATATGGATATTTACAGATTGAAAATTCCTTATGACAAAGATTTCTGGAGAGATTTTAATACGCCTGTTGATACTGAATCTTTAAAGTTGGCAAAAGATGAATTGCACTCGAAAATGAATTTAGAGAATCAATTTGAAATTAATAGATGGTAATTGGTATTCGAAAATATTAACGAATATGAATAATATGAGATATCAATTTTTTTTATTGTGAATCTCACAAGGGATTACAATAGAAAAAAACAAAGCCACTTCCCAAATGAGAAGTGGCTTTTGTTTTAGTAGTGTGTTAAATTCTTTTTCTGAAAATCTTGTTTCAGATGTTGTTGAAGAAGTGCAAGAATTCTTCTGTTTTCTTCACCATGTTGGTAGAACCTGTGTAGAAAGGAACTCGTTGGTGAAGCGAATCTGGTTTAATTTCCATAATTCTTCCATTGCCATCGGTAGCTAAGCCACCAGCTTGTTCAGCAATAAAAGCAACAGGATTGCATTCGTAAATCAAACGCAATTTACCGTCGGAGTTTTTGTTGGTTTGCGGATAAATAAAAATTCCACCTTTCAACAAGTTGCGATGAAAATCGGCAACCAAAGAACCAATGTAACGCGAAGTGTAAGGGCGTTTGCTCTTGGCATCTTTTTCCTGGCAATACTTAATGTACTTTTTAACACCGCTAGGGAAATTGATGTAATTTCCTTCGTTAATGGAATAAATGGTTCCGTTTTTTGGTGTTTTAATGTTAGGATGCGACAAGCAGAATTCTCCGATTGAAGGATCGAGTGTAAATCCGTTTACGCCATTACCAGTAGTGTACACCAACATGGTCGATGATCCGTAAATAACATATCCGGCAGCAACCTGCTTGGTTCCTTCTTGCAGGAAATCTTCCATTGTTGCCAATTCTCCTCTTTTCGATACACGCTCAAAAATTGAAAAAATGGTTCCTATCGAAACATTTACATCAATATTTGAAGAACCGTCCAGCGGATCCATACAGAAAATATATTTTCCATTTTTACTCAATTCATCATCAAAAATAATGATGTCTTCGTTTTCCTCAGAAGCAACGGCAGCACATTCGCCACTTGCTTTTAAGGCATCAATAAAGTGTGTGTCGGCAAAAACATCAAGCTTTTGCTGATCTTCCCCCTGTACATTCTGATCTCCATGTTCACCTAAAATATCTACTAATCCGGCTTTATTTACCGCACGGTTTACAATTTTAGACGCAATCCCCACATGATGCAACAAACGAGAAAGCTCTCCCTTGGCACCCGCATGGTCTGATTGACGTTGGATAATGAACTGATTGAGGGTTTGAACATTGTTGTGTTCAGTCATTTTAAATAGGCTTTTGGTTTACATTCATTTGGTGCCCTAAAGTTATGCTTTTTTATTTAATGCCAAACCCTTATTTCAAACGTTTACGAAAAGCAATTTGTCATGTATTTTTTTGATATATTATAGATAAATCGGGGCTTTCAATAATATGCCTTTACATTTGACTTTAATTGTTGATTTAAGTTAATATCTTAAAAAATGTGAAATAGCGCAATTGTTGAAAACTAATTTCGTTAAACACGAGTATTATTTATTACCTTCAATCTTTGTTAAGAAAAGGTGAAAACCAAAAACAATAAAACTAAACAAGAACCCAATGAACATTTTTAAATTTGGTGGGGCTTCGGTAAACAGTGCCGAGGGTGTCAGGAATTTTGTGAAAATTGTACAGTTATATAAGGAGGAAACCATTATTGTTCTTTCAGCAATGGGCAAAACCACAAATGCACTCGAGGAAATTACCAACGATTTTTTTGCAAAAAAGAAGGATTACGAGGCAAAGTTCAGGGCAGTAAAATCGTATCATTACGATATTGTAAATGATTTATTTCCCATTAAGGACAATGCAATATATGAAAAGTTAGAAAAATTATTTCATCAGCTTTATGCTTACCTGGAGAGAGAGCCTAGTTTAGATTATGATTTTGATTACGATCAAATTGTGTCCTTTGGAGAAATGCTTTCTACCACCATTGTTTCGGAATTTTTACGCTCCAGCGGATCTCCCAATAAATGGGTTGACATTCGCACTTGTTTAAAGACAGATGATACTTACAGAGAAGGAAAAATTGATTGGGAATTGTCTCAAAAGCTGGTTCCTCAAACCTTTAGTTTTAACAACACGTTTGTATATATAACTCAGGGCTTTGTGGGAGGTACAACTACCAACCTAACAACAACTTTGGGACGTGAAGGTTCCGATTATACCGCAGCCATTCTCTCATATATTTTAGATGTTGACAAACTATCGATTTGGAAAGATGTTCCCGGAATTATGAATGCCGATCCAAAATGGTTGGATGATGCAGAAAAATTGGAGCGAATTTCCTATCAAGAGGCAATTGAGTTGGCATTTTATGGAGCAAAAGTGATTCATCCAAAAACCATACAGCCCATTAAGCGAAAGAAAATTCCTTTGCAGGTAAGATCTTTTATCGATTACAGCGAAACAGGAACTTTAATCAGTACAGCTTCTAAGAAAATGGAGAAGCAATTGCCAGTGTACATTCGAAAGGAAGATCAGGTATTGATTTCCATTCGACCAACAGATTTTTCGTTTATAATAGAAGAAAATTTAAGTCAATTGTTTGCGCTATTTGCCAAGCACAGAGTAAAAGTAAATCTCACTCAGAATTCAGCCATTAGTTTTTCTGTTTGTGTGGATAACGAAGAGAAAAGATTAAATAGCTTGCTGGGTGATATCAGTGATCTTTATGAGGTGAAATACAACGATGGAGTTGAATTGATTACCATTCGTCATCACAACGATGAAGCGGTAGAAAGAATGACACAGGGAAGAGATATTTTGCTGGAACAAAGAAGTAGAGATACTGCCCAATTTGTGATCGTTTAAAAAGTTATATTATTGTCTGGTAGAATTCTTGTATATGGCTCATATTTTCAGACTATACTTCTTTTTAATACGATATCGCCACCTACGGGGCTTTACTTTTGGGATTGCAACATCTCTACCATATTATCGCTCCTAACGGAGCTGTTTTAAATCCCATAGGGATGTAATTATGGTAGCTATCGATCGATAATGAATAAAAAGTACCATTGGTACGAAATTAAGATTTAAGTATTCTTGGTGTTACCAAACAACAATAAAAAAGTCGGAAATAATTTATTAGATCTATCAATAACCCATGAATTTATTCATGGGTTTGTTGTGTCCTATTAATTTTTTTCAAAAAAAATACAGTGCAAAAATCCTATTTGCTATATAAGGTATAGTTTGCACATTCTCAGCCTAAAAAATTAAGACACATCGCTCTTTTAATTTGGAGAATTAAAAAACCTCCCTATCTTTGCTCTTGTTATTTAAGGTAAATCTCGCAGGAGAATATCTTTAATTTATACAGAAGAAGTGAGAGAACAGGCTCGTAGACCTTCTGACAACCGCAGCAGAACTAAAAGCTGAAAGGTGTCAAATCCTGACCATTTAGTTTGGTGAATATAAATTAAAAGATCATGAAGAAGACAGAAATTCACACACACACAAAGCAGGCTCGACAAGAGCAAAACATTCAGTTGCAATCTTTGGCATCAATTACCACTATGATGCGAATGCAGCGAATGATGCGTATGCTCTAACGCATTCTGTCTGGAATATTTCCCAATTTTTTAGATGCTGGTGCGTATAAAATAACTCCGAACCAGGGAACTCAAATTCGTACTTATTTATTTCAATTGTTTCTGTATTTCAGAAATAGGTATTGATACAATCAAATCTGAATCCATCTAACTATTCAGGTCGATTGTAAATGTGATAAGAACTGAATTTGCGACAATCAGAAGCCTTTCGCTTCTAACCAATTAATCAAATTTTTAAGAATCAAGGATTAAAATCCAAAGTTGCTAATACTTGCATGATATAAATTAAGCATCATGTAATCCCGATAGCTATCGGGAGCTGGAAGCTGATAGCTTGTGGCTGGCAGCTAAAAAAAGAATCGCCATGTCAAATAATTTAAGATACGAAACACTACAGATACACGCAGGTCAGGAAATTGATGGAACAACAAACTCACGCGCAGTTCCATTGTATCAAACCACAGCTTATACTTTTAACAATTCAGAGCACGCAGCGAACTTATTCGGATTAAAAGAATTCGGTAATATTTACACTCGTTTGACGAATCCTACCAATGATGTTTTCGAGAAGAGAATTGCAGCATTGGAAGGTGGAGTTGCAGCAGTTGCAACAGGATCGGGACAGGCTGCGCAGTTTTTGGCTTTGACCAATATTCTGGAATCAGGAGATAATTTCATAAGTGCGTCTCAGGTATATGGAGGTACATATAACCAATTTAAGGTTCAGTTTAAGCGATTGGGAATTCAGTGTAAGTTTGTTGATATCGATGAACCAGAAACCATTGTGCCTTTAATCGATGATAACACCAAAGCGATTTATGTAGAGGCATTACCAAACCCTAAATTCTCAATTCCCGATTTCGATAAAGTATCGGCAATTGCAAAAGAATACGACCTTCCATTAATCGTTGACAATACATTGGGAGCAGGAGGATATTTGTTCCGTCCGTTGGAGCATGGTGCAAACATTGTTGTTGAGTCGGCAACCAAATGGATTTGTGGTCATGGTACTGCGGTTGGTGGAGTACTTGTTGATGGTGGAAATTACAATTGGGGCAACGGAAAATTCCCTCAGTTTAGCGAGCCATCCGAAGGATATCATGGTTTGGTTTTCTCTGATGTATTCGGAGTTGATGGTCCTTTTGGAAACATTGCTTTTGCAATTCGTGCCAGAGTTGAAGGCTTGAGAGATTACGGTTGTAGCCAAAGCCCATTCAATTCGTTCTTGCTTTTACAAGGATTAGAAACCTTATCACTTCGATTAGATAGACATATTGAAAACACAGTAGCTCTTGCCAAATGGTTAGAGGAACAAGATTGGGTAGAGCAAGTGAATTATCCTGGATTGCCATCGAGTCCATACTACGAAAGAGCGAAGAAATACTTCAAGAAAGGTGCCGGTTCTGTTTTAACTTTTAAAGTTAAAGGTGGAAAAGAAGTTGCTGATAAGTTGGTTGATGGCGTTGAATTACTTTCGCATGTTGCCAATTTAGGTGATGCCAAAACTCTGATCATTCATCCAAGTTCAACAACTCACGAACAGTTGACATTGGAGGAGCAAAAAGATTCTGGTGTGGAGCCAGGCTTACTTCGTATTTCGGTTGGTATCGAACATATCGAAGATATTAAAGCTGATATCAAACAATCAGTTGAAAAAGCAATTAATGTAGAGACAATCAATTAGTTTTTATTACAGCCCGATTGGAACTTTTAACCACAGCACAAGTTCCAATTGGGTACTCTTTCGATTATTCAATCGAAGCTATTATCGCAAAATAACAATACCAATTTGATTAAAGGGTGAGCTAATAAAAATTGAAATATTTTGTGCTTATGCAAGGAGAAAAAGTAAGGCATAGCAGAGTTACGGCGAATCTTTTTTAACGAAGCAGAAGCGCAAAAGAAACAATTTTAAGGCTCAATCTTTAGTTAATTTGGTTTAAAAACAAATCAAAATTTTTAATCAGTGAATCCCAATTGTTACATCCATAAAGAAGGTCTTCAACTTGAATCGGGCGAGAGCTTGAAAGAGTTGAATATTGCTTATCACACCTATGGGGAGTACGATCCTTCGCGAAACAATGTGATTTGGGTTTGTCATGCTTTAACTGCCAATTCGGATGTATTCGATTGGTGGGAAGGGCTTTTTGGGGAGAAAGATTTATTTAATCCTAAGGATTATTTTATTGTATGTGCCAACTTTTTAGGTTCGTGCTACGGAACAACAGGTCCTCTTTCTCCAAAACCTACGAACGGACAAGCTTATTATCATGATTTTCCGCAATTGACCGTACGCGACCTGGTGGGAGCCCATGAAATTTTAAGAAAACACTTAAAAATCGATCGCATTCATATGATGATTGGTAGCTCACTTGGAGGCATGCAAGCTTTAGAGTGGGCTTATTTACTAAACGGTAAGCTTGATAATTTGGTGGTTTTGGCTTCCAATGCCAGGCATTCACCATGGGGGATTGCATTCAACGAATCGCAAAGAATGTCAATTGAAGTTGATCCAACCTGGAAAAAGTCGAACGATGAGGCTGGATTGAACGGAATGCGAGTAGCAAGATCGATTGCCTTATTGAGTTACAGAACTTATGCAACTTACGACCATTCGCAACAAGAGAATGATGAAGGTAAGACTGATGATTACAGAGCAAGTTCTTATCAAAGATACCAAGGGGAGAAATTGGCAAGAAGATTCAATGCATATTCTTACTGGCATTTGTCAAAAATAATGGATAGTCATGATATAGGGCGCAAGCGAAATGGTTTGGTTGCTGCCTTAAATAATATAAAGTCGAGAACATTGGTAATTGGAGTGAATTCCGATCAGATTTTTCCAATTAACGAACAACGATACCTGGCAGATCACATTCCAAATGCCGAGTTTCTCGAAATAAAATCACTTTATGGGCATGATGGATTCCTTTTGGAACAAGAACAATTAACCCAAGTTTTAAAAACTTTTTTAACCACAAACAAAATCAATGAGCAATAAACTTAAAATTGGCGTTTTCGGATATGGTGTTGTAGGATCCGGATTGGCTCACGTACTTAAAAATAGTAAAGGATTAGATGCATCTATAGTTAAGGTATGTGTAAGAGATGAAGGTAAAATTAGAGATATCGATCCCGAGGTAGTCACTTATGATCCTAACGATATCCTGAATGATCCTGAAATTAATGTTGTTGCGGAATTGATTGATGATGCTGATGCAGCTTATCAGATTGTGAAAACTGCATTGCAAAATGGAAAGCATGTGGTTTCAGCAAATAAAAAAATGTTGGCTTATCATATCGAAGAGTTGATACAATTGCAATGGCAACACAAAGTTTCGTTTGTATATGAAGCTTCTGCTTGTGGAAGTATTCCAATTATCAGAAATTTGGAAGAGTATTACGACAATGATTTGTTGCAATCGGTAAGTGGAATATTGAACGGGTCGTCGAATTATATTCTTACTAAAATTTTTAATGAAGGATTGGATTACGATGTTGCACTGCAGCAAGCACAGGATTTGGGTTTTGCCGAGAGCGATCCTACTTCTGATGTTGATGGATTTGATACCTTATATAAGCTGATCATTTTAACGGTTCACGGATTCGGATTGTTTGTACATCCCGATCAGGTATTCAACTTTGGAATTTCTAATCTCTCTCCAAAGGATATAGAGTTGGCTTCACAAAAGGGTTATAAAATTCGATTGTTAGGTAAGGTCACCAAAGTGAATGGAAATCATGTGAATTTATTGGTTGCTCCAAAATTTGTGAAGGCAGAAGAACATGCATACACGGTGGAGAGTCATTACAATGGCGTTTTAATTCAGGGAAATTTCTACGACAATCAGTTCATGTATGGAAAAGGAGCCGGAGCGCATCCAACCGGATCGGCGGTTTTATCTGATATTACAGCATTGGCTTACAACTACAAATACGAATACAAGAAACTGAAATATTACGGTGGATTGGAGTATACCAATAATATGGAAGTTGAAGTGTATTTAAGATATGCAGATGAAAATGATTTGGCACTTTTCGTTTTTAAAGATATCAGCGAATCATTAAAAGGTAAAGAATACAATTATGTAATCGGTACACTCAACCTTTCAGATTTGATAAAGATTCGTCATCAAATTAAAGGTAAAGATATCTTCCTGGCATATTTAGGAGACGAATAGATTTCCTGAATTAAATAAAAGAATCAATAGACAATGATTATATACAAATTTGGTGGAGTGTCGGTTAAGGATGCTACCGCTATCAAAAACATCTGCAATATTATTGGTGTGGTAAAACGCCCATTAACAGTAGTGATTTCGGCAATTGGTACAACCACTAATTTGTTGGAGGAGCTTGTAGATGCTTATTTTTCGGGAAGCGATAAAGTTTGGGAGTTTTACAATCAACTGGAGAAGAACCACACTTTGGTGATTGATGATTTATTCGATGAAATTCCTGCAACTGTCGCAACTGATGTAAACGGTCTTTTCATCGAGCTAAAAACCAAAATTTCAAAACCATCATCTGATAAGTTCAATTTTGAATACGATCAGGTGATTGGTTTTGGAGAACTTTTATCCACAACTATCATCTCAGCTTACCTGAATCAGATTGGACAAAAAAACCAATGGGTAGATATTCGAACTTGTTTAGATTCCGATGACAATTACGTTGATGCAAATATTGATTGGGAATCATCGAAAGAGAAAGTAAACACAAAGTTTGTTGACAAATCAACGGCTTTATATATTACTCAAGGTTTTATAGCAAGTGATGATAAAGGAAACACAACATCTCTTGGTAGAGAAGGATCGGATTATACTGCTGCAATTTTGGCGCATTTGCTGAATGCTGATAAAATGATCATTTGGAAAGATGTATTGGGGATTTTAAATGCAGATCCGGATTATTTCGATACTACCACAAAGTTGGATTTGATTCCTTATCATGAAGCAATTGAGTTGTCGTATTACGGAGCCAGAGTTATTCATCCAAAAACAATAAAACCTCTGCAGGCAAAACAGATTCCTTTGTGGGTAAAATCCTTTATCGATCCTTCACAGAAAGGTACTTTAATAACAAAGGGAGAGCAGCCTCAGCCATTATTGCCTAATTATATTGTGAAGAAAAAACAGGTTATGGTGAGTTTGAAACCTCTAAATTTTTCATTTATAGGTGAAAAAGATCTTGTTTTTATCTTTTCTCTCGTGACAAAATTTAGAATAAAGCTTAATTTTACTCAAAACACCGCTGTCAGTTTTGCATTTTGCGCCAACAGTTCGGCAAGAAATATAGAAGATCTGATAGCTGAATTGGGAAAAAAATACGAAGTGGATGTAAGTAATGACCTTGAGTTAATAACCGTTAGGCATTATAATCCGATGACAATTGAAGAAATTCAGTTAAAACATCATATTTTGGTGGAACAGAAGAATACAAATACTGCGATTTATCTAACTGTGGCAAATTAGAATAGAGAATGGAGCAAAAAAACATTAGCATACGAGAAGCTTTACAACAACAAATTTTAGTTCTGGACGGAGCCATGGGAACCATGATTCAGTCCTATGAGTTGAAGGAATCTGATTTTAGAGGAGACCGATTTGCTGATTTCTCTAATGATCAGAAAGGTCACAATGATTTATTGAGTTTAACTCAGCCGCAAATTATAAAAGAGATTCATCGCAATTTTTTGGAGGCTGGAGCTAATATTATCGAGACCAATACATTTAATGCAAATGCCATTTCATTATTGGATTATGGTTTAGAGGATGTTGCCTATGAGTTGAATGTGCAATCTGTAAAAATTGCGCGCGAAGCTGTAAATGAAATGAATCAGCTCGATCCGGGTACTCCTCGTTGGGTTGCAGGAGCAATTGGTCCAACTAATAAAACAACCTCTATGTCACCAAAGGTGGAAGATCCGGGTTACAGAGATGTTGGTTTTGATGATTTGGTTCGAATTTATTCTGAACAAATTAGTGGTTTACTTGATGGTGGAGTTGACGTATTATTGATTGAGACTATTTTTGATACATTGAATGCCAAAGCTGCGGTTTTTGCTGCTGATCAGTTGTTGGAAGAAAGAGGTTTGGATATTCCGATCATGATTTCGGGAACCATTACTGATAAAAGTGGAAGGACACTTTCTGGTCAAACATTAGAAGCATTTGTTACTTCGATGAAGAATGACAGATTGTTGAGTATTGGATTGAATTGTGCTTTTGGAGCAAAAGATTTGGTGCCATTTATTCAACAGTTGGATAACTTATTGCCAGTTTATGTGAGTGTATATCCAAATGCCGGATTGCCAAATGAACTAGGAGAATACGATGAAACACCGGAAACCATGCGTGGCGATTTGCGAGAGTTGCTCGATGGTAAAAAAATAAATATTCTAGGTGGCTGTTGTGGAACCAGACCGGAACATATTAAAGCTTTGGCAGAGGCTGTAAAAGATGCTGCTCCAAGAGAATTGCCTAAGGTAGAGAAGGAAACTCGCTTGAGTGGATTGGAATTATTGAGAATTAATTCACTAAGTAATTTTGTGAATATTGGTGAACGAACCAATGTGGCAGGATCAAGAAAATTTGCACGCTTAATTCGAGAAGAAAAATACGAAGAGGCACTTTCTATTGCGCGATCTCAAGTGGAGAACGGAGCACAAATCATCGATATTAATATGGATGATGCTATGTTGGATGCAGAAAAGGAAATGGATGTTTTCATAAAGCTTTTGGTATCCGAACCTGAAATTTCAAGAGTACCGGTCATGATAGACTCTTCTAAATGGTCAGTTTTAGAGACGGGATTGAAATGTGTACAAGGAAAAAGTGTTGTGAATTCCATATCTCTGAAAGAAGGAGAGGGTGAATTTATTGAATATGCTACTAAAATAAAAAGATATGGGGCTGCTGCCGTAGTAATGGCTTTCGACGAAAAAGGTCAGGCTGATACGTACGAGCGCAGAATAGAAATATGTAGTAGAGCCTACAATATATTAACAGAGAAAATCGGCTTTCCTGCTGAAGATATCATTTTTGATCCTAATGTATTGGCAATTGCTACTGGAATAGAAGAGCATAATAACTATGCAGTCGATTTTATAAAGACAGTAAAATGGATAAAAGCCAATCTACCTCATGCTAAAATTAGTGGAGGTATCAGTAACCTATCCTTTTCGTTTCGTGGAAACAATGTAGTTCGCGAAGCAATGCACTCTGTTTTCTTATATCATGCCATTAAAGAAGGTTTGGATATGGGAATTGTAAATCCTGGAATGTTACAGATTTATGATGAAATTGAATCTGAATTACTGGAGAAAATAGAAGATGTTGTCCTAAATAGAAAGCCAGACGCAACTGAAGTACTAATTGAATTTGCCGAAGGTTTAAAATCTGAAGGTAAATCTCAGGCAAAAGTAGATGCCTGGAGAGAAAAATCTTGTGCTGATCGTTTATCCTATTCTTTGGTGAAAGGAATTACCGATCACATTGAAGAAGATGTAGAAGAAGCTCGTCAGAGTTATCCGCGTGCATTGGATGTGATTGAACAACCATTAATGGATGGTATGAATGTGGTAGGAGAGTTGTTTGGTGATGGTAAAATGTTTTTGCCTCAGGTTGTAAAATCAGCAAGAGTAATGAAAAAGGCAGTTGCCTACCTTCAGCCTTTTATAGAGGAAGAGAAAAACACTTTGGCGGATGCGAGTAATTCAGGCAAAATACTAATGGCTACTGTAAAAGGTGATGTTCACGATATTGGTAAAAATATTGTTGATGTTGTTTTGGGTTGCAATAATTTCGAAGTGATCGATTTGGGTGTTATGGTTCCATGTTCTCAAATATTAGAGGTTGCCAAGCGCGAAAATGTTGATGCTATTGGCTTGAGTGGATTAATCACACCTTCGTTGGAGGAAATGTGTTTTGTAGCTGAAGAAATGAAACGCGAAGGATTTGATATTCCTTTGGTGGTTGGTGGAGCAACAACATCGGAATTGCATACGGCAGTTAAAGTAGAGCCTAACTACGGAAATGGGGTGGTTCATGTTGTTGATGCCTCAAAATCTGTTGGAATTTTCAAAAGTTTGTGTGATAAAAACAAGCGTGGAGATTTTTTGGACAATATTAAGGAAGAATATCAGAAAGTTAGAGATGAGCATGCCAATCAAAAATCGGCGGAATATTATAGTCTGACCGAAGCCAGATCAAATCGAGAGGCAATGGATTGGAATGCTTCACCAATTTACAAACCCAATAAAACCGGCTTGCAAGTTCAGAAGAACTTTTCTGTTGGAGAAATCAGAAAATATATCGACTGGACTTTCTTTTTTGTAGCTTGGGAATTGAAATGCATGTATCCCGAAATAATGGAGGATCCTGACTTAAAGGATGAGGCTAAAAAATTATTCGATGATGCCAATCGCATGCTCGATGAGATTGAAAAGGAGAATTTATTAGAGGCAAGTGCAGTTTATGGATTGTTCCCAGCCAATGCGGTTGATGATGATATCGTATTATATTCTGATGAGGATAGAAGCCAGGAATTAACACGTTTTTGTGGCATTCGTCAGCAAGAAAAATTTTCGAAAGGATTGAGTAATTTATGCTTGAGCGATTTTGTTGCTCCTATTGAAACTGGAAAAATTGATTATGTAGGTGCATTTGTTGTAACAGCAGGATTGGGAATTGAAGAGAGCTTGAACAAGTTTGCCGATAATCACGATGATTACAATAGTATCATGATTAAGATTTTGGCAGATCGACTGGCAGAAGCATATACAGAATTGCTTCATGAACAAATTCGTAAAGTAGATTGGGGATATGCCAATGGGGAAGATTTAGGAGTTGAAGAAATGCTGAGAGAAAAATATCAGGGAATTCGTCCTGCATTTGGTTATCCATCATTGCCTGAGCATTCCGAAAAAAGAGTCCTTTGGAATTTTCTGGATGTTGAAAAACAAATTGGAGCAACACTTACTGAGAGTTATGCCATGTATCCGGCAGCTTCGGTTAGTGGTCTTGTTCTTGCGCATCCTGATGCTATTTATTTTTCTATAGATAAGATAAAGGATGATCAGTTGAAGGATTATGCATCGCGTAAGAAGATATCAGAAGAAAAGGCTAGGAAACTGTTAGCTCCAATATTATAAAAACATCAATCTATTAGTTATACTATAATTGAAAAGGAGATATGAATTAAATATTCAAATCACTTTTTTAGATCTAATTATTACCAATGAAAGTAATCGAACATTTAAATCAAGCAATTGAGAATAAAACCACACATTTCTCTTTTGAACTGTTGCCACCTTTAAGAGGAAACAGTATATATAAGGTTTTCAATACTATTGAAAAGTTAAAAGAATTCGATCCCAAATACATTAATATTACTGCTCATCGCGACGAGGTGGTATTTGTAGAATCAGGAAATGGAGGATTCGAGAAAAAAATTACCAGAAAACGTCCAGGAACGGTTGCAGTTGCGGCTGCGATTCAAAATAAATACAAACTAACAGTTGTTCCTCATGTAATTTGCAGTGGTTTTACGCCAGAGGAAACTGAAAATGCTCTTTTGGATTTAAATTTTTTGGGCATTTATGATCTTCTTTTACTTAAAGGTGATTCATCGCCTCGTCATGATTTTATTCCTACCGAAGGTGAGCACAAGTATGCCTTGGATTTAATAGGACAAGTAAACGATATCAATCGTGGTCAATTTTTAGACGGAACTCATGTGGATCCTTTCGAAACGCCATTTTCTTTTGGTACAGCTGGTTATCCGGAGAAACACGAGGAAGCACCCAATATGGATTCTGATATCTATTGGCTAAAGCAAAAAGTTGATGCCGGTGCCGAGTATATCGTAACACAAATGTTCTTCGATAATCAGAAATACTTCGAATTTGAAAAAAGAGTTCGTGATGCTGGAATTACGGTACCTGTTGTTCCTGGAATTAAACCAATATCGGCTTTAAGCCAGTTAACAGTGCTTCCACAGATATTTAAAACGGATATTCCAGAAGCTTTGGCAGCTGAAGTTCGTAAGTGCAAAACCAATGAAGAAGTGAAGCAGGTTGGTATAGAGTGGGGAATTCAACAATCTAAAGAACTGATTCAGCACGGTGTTCCATCATTGCACTTTTATACTTTAATGGCTTCGAATTGTGTTCGTGATATTGCAAAAGCGGTTTACTAAAGAAACTATTCAATTTATAAATAACGCCCCTCTTTGTTCATGGTCATAGAGGGGTGTTTTAGTCTTATTCTTTTAGAACTTTGTACTTGCTTAATTCTTCCTTTGTCATCCAGTGGATATCATTTGCTGAAGCAGCATTAATAGTGAAATAGTAGAATTCCTCAGCTTCTTCTTGGGTAAAACCGATATTCTTGTAGTATTTAATATATGGCAGATGATGTTCGTGTCCTTTTGGAAAATCAGTTGCAGTAACTTCTTTTCCGTTATCATTTTCACCACCCCATGAATGAACACCAATTCTAGTATCAACACCCACAGTTCGTTTTATTCCAGCCAAAAAGAAATCTGTTCCGCCAGAAGCAACCAATCCGCCATTATTAATGTGAATTTCAAATCCAATTTGATGAACTTTTAAAGATAGTTTCAGGTTGGTTTCATCATCCTCCGATCCTTCACATTCTTTAATAACAATTTTTTTAATGTCTGGATAAGCCTTATGAAGTGCATTAAAGTTTTTTAATGAATTACTATTAATAACTCCATTCATTTCAATGCTTTCGTTATTGTCCATCACTTTAAAGATACCGTAATGTGTTTTATTACTGACTTTATCGCTGCTACTGCAAGCAATAAAAGATAAACTACTAATAATTAGGATAGCGAAAATTTGCACTGTTGATTTACTCATAATTATAATATTTAATGATTATTAATTCAATTTGTTACAAAAAAAACACATACCTCAGTCTTACTCTATAGAGCAAAACTGAAGTATGTGTTTAACACAGATTAGTAAACAATCAAATCTCCTATTTCTTCTTCAGTGTTGAGATTTGCTTGATATGAAAAAGTTCAATTTGAAACTATAGCTTCAATTTTTGAGCATTATATAAGTAAGACAAATTAAAATAGAACTACACGTATGTGGGTTCTTATTTTTTTTCTAAAAAACGTTGAATCATTAGAAATGAAAAACAATATTTTCTTTCATTTGCAGTTTAAACTAATACTAAAATTGAAAAAAATGAAGAAAGGACTATTCTTATTATTGTTAATTTTTGGAGTGACGTTAACGAACGCACAAGTATTCAATACATCAGGAATTTTGAGAAGTGGAGAAGCAGCTATTGGCTTTGAACCATCTTTATTGGTTTATGATGGGACAACCGATTTCCAAATGTTTTTTCATGCTGGAGTTGGAGTGGGAAGAAATATTGATATTGGTGCAAAAGTTGGTGCTTTTGGTGATGAAACTTATTATGGTGGAGATGTAGAGTTTGGAATTAGTAAAAACCTGTCTTTATCTGCTGGTGCGCATCACTTTCATGATTTTGGATTAGATGGTACCGCAAATGTTACTGTTCCTCTTGCTTCCGGAACTAAGTTAATTACAGGTTTAGATATGGATGTTATTTTTGGAGATGATACTCGAATTCCACTTTGGGTTCCAATTGGAATTCGAGTATCAGTTGGTAATGGTTGGTCTTTAATTATGGAATCGGAAATTGAATTAACCGATGAGGCTTATCATTATTTTGGTTTTGGAATGGCTTATGGCTTTTAAAAGTAAATTCACTTTTGATATAAAACTCCGCTATAGCGGAGTTTTTTGTTTGGAAGAAAACTGTTTGTTGATAAGTGTTGAATAAACTATTTTGTTTCTTATTTGTATTTGCAGTAAATTAATGATCTAGTACACAGAATATAAGATAATGATTTGCTTTATAACCATTCAACCTAACTATCCATTATGGAAAAAGAAAAAACCACCATCCAAAAATTAAGTGATTTTGCCAATAAAACACATCGAACAATTGAATTAACAGAACAAGCTTATCCTTCTAATGCCTTACACCCGGTAACCTATCATCGCAGATTGGTATATATTCCTGAAAGTGGGTTGGGAAACACATACTTTGCTTGTTTTGGTGATTCTCGTAGATTAGATAAACAAGCAATTTATAGCGGTGTGTTTTTTTCTGTACCTCTGCCTAAATCATTGAAAATTTGCATTCGGAGAAAAGACATTCTAGATAAAATGAGTCTGTTTTCGAAAAAGAAAGGTTATAAAACCGGTAACGTTGATTTTGATTCTCAAGTGGTTTTTGAAGAATTCGATGGAATTGGAACCAGTAAAATTTTTAAGAGTTCTAAAGTTCAAAAGCTGATATTAAAAGCTTTTGCTTTTGATTTAAGACTCCGAATAGGTGTGAACATGATGAATATGGATTATGTGCCAGGATTGAAAGGGGAGTCACATTTTGGAATTTATACAATGCAAGATTGGTTTATTGATTCATCCAAAATAGAAATATTATATGATCTGGCTGAACAGCTTAAAAAACTTACTATTAGAGTTGAAGAAGAGGATTTGGTTGCACAATATTAGAATTGGTTCAATACCAGATAAAAAAAAGCATCATGTCTAAATAGAAATGATGCTTTTGTATTTATTGTGCAAATTCATTTATAATTTTTTGAGCCGTAACTTCTGAAAGCTTTATGTTCGATTCATGCGTCCAACCTCCAACATGAGGACTCAGCAATACATTTTCAGCTTCAATCAAATATTGAAATTCGGCTGGCAATTCCGAAGCATGTAGATCTTCAAAAGATGTTTTTTCGTATTCAAGAACATCCAAACACGCACCTTTTACTTTTCCTGATTTTAAATTTTTAACCAAATCAGCAATTCGAACAACTTTACCTCTTGCTGTATTAATTAGGAAAATTGGCTTCTGGAATTTATTTAGAAACTCATTGTTCACCATAAACATGGTTTCTTCTGTTTGAGGTACATGTAGACTTACTACATCGCATTGTTCGAATAAATCATTCAGTTCTTTTTCTTCACAATTTTCATCCGAATAATCAGTTTTGTATTTGTCGTAAGCAATAACTTTGCAGCCAAAACCTTTCAGTCTTTGAGCGAATGCGCCACCCATATTTCCGTAACCAATAATACCAATAGTTTTACCCATGATTTCGATGCCGCGATTTTCTTCTCTGCGCCATTTCCCATTTCGAACTTCCCAATTGCAACGGCATAAATTATTGAAGAGAGTTAGTAGCATGCCAACCGCATGTTCGCCAACTGCATCTCGGTTTCCTTCAGGAGCATTGAAGCATTTAATGCCTTTGCTTTCGGCATAATCCACATCAATATTTTCTAAACCAGCTCCCACACGACCAATAAATTTAAGATTGGTAGCCAAATCCAGTTCTGTTTTGGTAAGCTTGAATTTGCTGCGAATAATAAAACCATCAAATTCAGGAAAAATAGTTAGTAATTCTTCTTTGTTTTTTTCAGGAGCATAAGTGCAATCAAACCCAGCTTCTTGAAGCATTTCTAATAAGCGAGGGTGAGTGGAGTCTATAAATAATACTTTCATGATTAGCGAATAGAAATTTTGAGTTACAAATGTAGTATTTTCCGGATGGATTGAAATAGGATTATTTCTGCGATAAATTCACAACAAAACTGGCTTTATAGCCTCTTAGTTTTCCTTGTGAATCATAAATTTCATAGCCAAACATTATCTTTTTTACTTCTTTCTTAAGTTGTAACTGATCTTTATCCCAATACCAATCTTCTTCGAATTGAATTTTACCAACTCTATCTTCCAAACTATTTTCAGATATGATTGATTCTATTTCATTAGTTGTTAATTGATGATTGTCGTAGTAGTCAAAAGCTGGAAGTGTTTCATTTTTAACAGCGGCTAAAATATCCGATACAAATTCTTCAGTGTGAGTATTTGCCAAGCACTCCTCAAGCCAATCATCATCAGTATTTGGATTTTTAATTACCACTTCGTAAGTAATTGGATCGGAGATCTTTTTACCAGATGCTACTAATTCTTGTTGAGAATGATCACTTTTACATGAAAACAAAAACAGCCCTGAAAAAATCAGAGCTGCTATAATAGGATAGAATTTATTCATCTTCTATATTATTTTGAAAATCATTTATCGATCAAAAGTCAATCTCATTCCTTTATTACTTTCATCGAAAGTACCATTATCGTATGCCAAATGACCATTAACAAAAGTCTTTTCTACTTTATATTGGAATTTCTGACCATCAAAAGGTGTCCAGCCACATTTATATAAAGTGTTTTCTTTTGTAGCAGTCCAATTGTCTTCGCTTAATAATACCAAATCTGCAAAATATCCTTTTCGGATAAATCCTCGTTTTTCAACCTGGAAAATTTCAGCAGGAGTGTGGCACATTTTTTCTACCACTTTCTCCATTTTAATTTTTCCCATACGAGCTTGTTCCATCATAGCAATTAAAGAATGTTGAACTAATGGACCACCACCTGCAGAGTTCATATAATTACCATCTTTTTCTTCCTCTGTATGTGGAGCATGATCCGTTGCGATAACATCTAATCTGTCATCCAACAAGGCTTTCCAAAGTTTTTCCTGATCATCTTTAGTTTTAACAGCCGGATTCCAACGAATTCTCGATTTTTTGCTCAGGTAATCCTGATCGTTAAACCATAAGTGATGAATACAAACCTCTGTAGTTATTCTTTTTTCTTTAGCTGGAATCGAATTGTCAAACAGATCCATTTCCATACCTGTTGATAAATGAAGAATGTGCAATCTTGTGTTGTATTTTTTTGCTAATTCAACTGCTTTTGATGATGATTTGTAGCAAGCTTCTGCACTTCGAACTTCTCCATGCAATTCAATTGGAATATCATCGCCATATTTTGCTTGATACTCAGCCTGATTCTTATCAATGGTAGGAGTGTCTTCACAATGAGTTGCAATTAATAAAGGAGCCTTCTCAAAAATTTGTGATAAAGTTTCAATATCATCAACCAACATATTACCAGTGGATGAACCCATGAAAATTTTGATTCCGCAAACCGATTTAGGATCCGTTTTAAGTATTTCATCCAAATTGCTATTCGTAGCACCCATATAAAATGAGTAATTAGCCAGCGATTTTTCAGAGCCCAGTTTGTATCGCTCAGTTAGCAATTTTTGGGTAATGGTTTGAGGTTTTACATTAGGCATATCCATAAAAGAGGTGGTTCCACCGGCAACTGCCGCTCTCGATTCTGTATACAAATCTCCCTTATGTGGCATTCCCGGATCACGAAAATGAACCTGATCATCAATAACACCCGGGATTAGTAATTTTCCTCCTGCATCAATCACTTTGCATCCTGATTCAATATTCGCAGGAGTAGTGGTATATATTTCTTCTATTAGTTGATCTTTAATTAGAACACTTCCGGCGAATTTTTTGCCTTCATTAATTAGTAAGGCATTTTTAATAAGATAAGTCGACATTTTGGTTGTTTAGTTGTAAGTTATCGTGAAAATCTATCTTTCGTATTTAGTAATAAAACTTCTCAGCTTCATTTTAATCACTCCCCAAACGGCTTCATTAAAAATTCCACCACTCATTTTCGAGGTTCCTTCTGTACGATCTGTAAATATAATAGGTACTTCAATAATATTATAACCAAATTTCCAGGTCGTAAATTTCATTTCAATCTGGAAAGCATATCCTTTAAATCTGATTTTGTCCAAATTAATGGTCTCCAAAACCTTTTTAGAGTAGCATTTAAAGCCGGCTGTAGCATCGTGAATTTTCATTCCCGTAACTATTCTTACATATTTGGATGCAAAATACGACATCAAAACTCTACCCATAGGCCAATTTACGACATTTACACCGGAAACATAGCGTGAACCTATGGCCATATCACCGCCTTTATTGGCGCAAGCATCATATAAACGAACCAAATCTTCTGGGTTATGCGAGAAATCAGCATCCATTTCAAATATGTATTCGTATTTGTTTGCTAATGCCCACTTAAATCCGGTAATATAGGCAGTACCTAACCCGAGTTTACCTTTTCGTTCTATAATATGAAGTTGCGAAAATTCTTTTTGCAAACCTTTAACGATATCAGCTGTTCCATCTGGAGAGTTGTCTTCAATAACTAAAATATCAAATGCAGTTTCCAGTGAAAATACCTTTCTTATTATGGCTTCAATATTTTCTTTTTCGTTGTAGGTCGGTATAATAACAAGTCTATCTGTCACCTTTAGAGAATTAATGTTTTTACAATTTTGTAACACGAAGATAGTATATCTACCTAAATTCCTTTCTTCACAATTGTTAAAAAGCTTAAAATTGTATTTTTTTGTGGACCATTACCAACCACTTTTTTGAGAAAGTGCTTGGTCGGGCTATTCATTTAATCTTTTTTTCATTTTTCAAAAAAGGATATCGTTACTATCCCTAATGGATGTTTCTAGTAAGTGAGCCATATAATAGCGAATGCTTAAATTGATAAAAAAATAGAAGGACTATTCGCTATTTTTATCTTTCTTGTATTTTTTTTAGTCAGGTAACCAGTGTGTTAAGTTGCGGTAAGGTAAAAGTTTGCAAAATGCATTTGGAAAAATGGAATAGTATAGCTTATCTTTGCACCCGCTTTACAACGGTAGAGTGTTTGAATTTTGAGGAAATAGTCAATGATTGTGAAATTAAAATTCGGATTTAAATTTTTTGAAACTTTTTCAGGTTTGCATTAGGAAATGAGGAATTAAATTCTTTATCTTTGCAGCCGCTTTTAGAGGAAGGAGATCTTGTGAAGTACTAGTATTTATAAGGTTTTTACAAGTATTCGATCTCAAAAAAAAGTTCAAAAAAGTTTTGCAATTG
>Ga0209379_10000571_pt1 | contig 29230 bp, 28 predicted proteins | sample tdDd001_FD_187124 | JGI IMG/M metagenome (GOLD analysis project Ga0209379, IMG submission 187124) | Marine sediment microbial communities from the Atlantic coast under amendment with organic carbon and nitrate - tdDd00.1 (SPAdes)... | ecosystem: Environmental > Aquatic > Marine > Coastal >...
CACACTGGGTCTTTTAACCCGTAAGCGTACTTTTCAACCAAAATGAAATCCCCAACCAATAAGGTTGGCATCATAGAGCCAGAAGGGATCTGGAAGGGTTCATACACAAACGAACGTAATACCAGTACGAACGCTATTACAGGAAAAATAGAGACACTGTTTTCTACCCACCAAGGCTGAGCAACAGCTTGAGCATGAATAGGCACATCCAACCCCTGCACAGTCTGCGCTTCGGTTTGCCCCTGTTTCTCTTGACGCTTCTTCGCCCATACCCACTTCTCTAGTGCCCATACCACACCAGTTACTAAGGTGACGATCACTAGGATGAGTGAAAATGTATTAGCCATTAAAATCCCTTCGTGGTTTCAAATTACAATTTGGTCATTCAATCAATAAACGCAAGAAAGGGCAACTACGTACCCTTTCCTTGTTTGGTTATCTATTGGAGCCTGTGACTAAGATTAAGTTCGCTTTAATCTTTACCCACATGCAAAATAGCTAAGAAGGCTTCTTGAGGCAGTTCAACGTTACCGATCTGCTTCATACGTTTCTTACCTTCTTTCTGTTTCTTCAACAGTTTCTTCTTACGACTGATATCACCACCATAACACTTAGCGATTACGTTTTTACGTAACTGCTTAACCGTAGAACGGGCGATGATGTGGTTACCGATTGCCGCTTGAATCGCGATATCAAACATCTGACGAGGAATAAACTCTTTCATCTTCTCAACCAATAGACGACCACGTGACTGTGAGTTGTCTTTGTGAGTGATGATTGCCAGTGCATCGACTTTATCGCCGTTCAATAGTACATCGACACGCACCATGTCGGATTCTGCGTAGCGGTGGAAATTGTAATCTAGTGACGCGTAACCGCGAGAGGTTGACTTCAAACGGTCAAAGAAATCGAGTACAACTTCAGCCATCGGCAAATCGTAGGTAATCGCTACTTGGTTACCGTGATAAACCATATCGACCTGAATACCACGCTTTTCTACACACAAGGTGATCACGTTACCTAGGTAATCTGATGGCACTAAAATATTACAGCGAGCGATTGGCTCACGAATTTCTTCCAGATCATTCACAGCGGGTAGCTTAGCAGGGCTATCGACATAGAGAATTTCACCGTCGGTTTTGACCACTTCGTACACTACGGTTGGCGCGGTGGTGATCAAATCAAGATCGTATTCACGCTCAAGACGTTCTTGGATGATCTCCATATGAAGCATACCCAAGAAGCCACAACGGAAACCAAAACCCAGTGCTGCTGAGCTTTCTGGCTCATAAAATAGTGACGCATCGTTAAGGCTAAGTTTACCCAGCGCATCACGGAAATTTTCGTAGTCGTCAGAAGAGACAGGGAACAAACCCGCATAAACCTGAGGCTTCACTTTCTGGAAACCAGGTAGACGCTCTTCACAGCCGCCTTTGGCGTGCGTTAGGGTATCACCCACTGGCGCACCGAGAATGTCTTTAATGCCACAGACAACCCAGCCTACTTCGCCAGTTGTCAGCTCTGTAGTATCAATTTGTTTCGGGGTAAAGATACCCAAGCGATCCACACCCCAAACTTGGTCGGTGCTCATCACTTTGATCTTGTCGTTTTTCTTCAGTACGCCATTTTTAATCCGTACAAGAGAAACCACGCCAAGGTAGTTATCAAACCATGAGTCGATAATAAGCGCTTGTAACGGCGCGTCAGGATCGCCTTCTGGCGCTGGGATCGCGGTAACGATGTTTTCTAGTACATCATCAACACCCAAGCCTGTCTTTGCCGAGCAGCGCGTTGCTTCCATCGCGTCAATGCCAACGATCTCTTCGATCTCTTCAGATACGCGCTCCGGATCCGCTGCTGGTAAGTCAATCTTGTTAAGGATTGGCACCACTTCTAGATCCATTTCGATCGCGGTATAACAGTTTGCCAATGTTTGGGCTTCTACGCCTTGGCCTGCATCAACCACCAATAACGCCCCTTCACACGCCGCTAGAGAGCGAGATACTTCGTACGAGAAGTCTACATGTCCTGGAGTATCGATAAAGTTCAGCTGGTAGGTTTCACCATCTTTGGCTTTATAATCAAGCGTTACACTTTGCGCTTTAATGGTAATACCACGCTCACGCTCGATGTCCATTGAGTCAAGAACTTGGGCGTCCATTTCACGCTCACTTAATCCACCACAAACTTGGATTAAACGGTCAGAAAGGGTCGACTTACCATGGTCGATGTGGGCAATAATCGAAAAATTACGAATGTTCTTCATAGGTATGGTGTGACTTAACTCTTACAAAAATGGATAGGAGAAACGCCACTTTATTGCTGGCATTTCGATCAAGTTGGGCGATTCTACCCAATTTCAGGCGTTGTCGCTATCCTCAAATGTAGCAATTGATGTTAAAGGTTGCCCCAAAATTCGGATTAAAGTGACTTTTTCTACTGATTTGTGCTCGTTCTTGCTGGTCCAATAACGCGCCAGAGCTACACCAACTACAGAGAAAGCAAAGGATAATAAGATAGTCACGCCCTCTCCCATTCCAAGTAGAGAAGCAAGCCAATATTGGCCTAGGGCCGCGCCCAACATAAGGAAAAACAGCGGCAACAGGTACACCGTTGCCGCCGATTGCAATAATTGCTTTTCTGGCAGGCCAATTTCGACCACTTGGCCCGCTTTGACGGGCTCGCGGGTTTCGAGCCACCAAGCGTGACTTTTGTTGCCCACCGCTTTTGAGACAATCCCGGTACCACAATTTTTTTGCGATGCGCAGTGCGAACAGCTAGTCTGCTGCTCGCAACTTAACTCCACCCGATAGCCCGCTTTATTTTCGACAACCGACACTACGGTTGCTAACGCGGTCATCATGGTTGGCTCGCCTTAGGGATATCAATCACCACCGACTGAGCAATACGCTTGGCCGTTGAAGGAGGAATGTCCCCCACTACAGAGACTTCTAAGTTGCCTTTCACAAAAGAGTGCAACGTGCGGCGCCCTTGGCGAACTAACTGCCCTTTAAGGGACAGCGCGTCTTTTTCGCCTACGTAAACCGAAAAGCTAAATAAACCATCACTAAAGAGTTGGCTCTCTACCACTTGCTCGGTGATGGCCATGCGGTAGCGATTCATATTGTGAGATTTAAAGCCCTCTGGCACCCAAGTCACCTGCCAAAAAGAGTCGGTTTTCTCAGCTTCTGGCAACGACAACACATCCGGCAACTGGATATCATTCAACCCAACCATGGCATCAAATATTTTTTCATTTACCGCGTAGGAAATGGTTCGGTATTGCTCAAGCACTTCGCCGTCGCGATCGACCAAATCAGCGCGCAGAGGTAAGCGGCTGCGCTCATCAACCCACAACACATAAGAATATCGCTGACCATCTTTTGGGACGATACGGATCACTTGGCACGCCGTTCCGGCTTCTCGCGCTCGGCCAAGCTTAACGAAATCGTAGAACTCGCTCAGACCGTCAACATCGCTGTTTAGCATCGGAATAAGTGGGGCCACCATATCTCCAGAGGCGATAGAAAAAGGATCGACCCCAGGTTCAATGTAACTGATCTCATCACCGCGACGGATCACTTCGCGGTTCGCGCCACTTAAATAAACCAAATGAGCCAAGTGAAGCTGGTCTTTTTTGGCGTGGCGATACATGAGTGGTTCAATACTGTTCTTTTTGATCAGAATGTACGACAGTTCATAGTTTAATTGCTGACTAGCTTCGTTCATTTGATGCAACAAAGCCTCGGCAGAAGGCTCTTCTGCCGAGGCTGAGTAGCTAACCAAACTGAACAGTGCTAGTGCACTGATCAGAGTTTTCTTCATTCGACTACCGGTTCTAATTGGTGGTTGGTTTCGCTGTCGATAGCTTTGCTATTTAAGCGCAACTGTAAATTATAATCTTGCAATAACGCATTGACTCGGCGACGTTGCTCCATCAGCTGCGCTTCTGAAGATGGCGACGTTTTCGCGCTTAGACTTACCGGCTCAGCGCTGCCCGTAAATGGAATAGTTTGCAATACTGGCAGCTCAGCTTGAGACTGAGCGCCATCTACTCCGGCACCATATTGCTGCACACCGAGAATTACGGCTAAAGAGACACAAGCCGCCATCGCAACCTGACCAAACTGAGATAACCAGCTTGGCAATGCTCGACGCGCTTGCTGTGGTGTTGGTTGTGATTCCACTGCCGGCGTAGGCACGGTGTGATAAGCGGGCTCGTCTTCTAACGCGAGCGCGACTTTCCCAGCGATATCCCACTCGGCACTTGCAGGGCTTTCCCCCCGCATTACATCACCAATTAAGTGATAATTCTGCCAAGACTTCTGACTTTCCGCATCGTGAGACAGCTCTGCAAGCAGGGCTTGATCGACACTTTCTCCATCCATGAGAGCTGAAAGTTGTTCTTTGTCAGCCATTTTATTTCACCATTTCATTCACTGGTTAGCGCTCAGTAAGCGGTTTGATTTTTTTCTCAACCGCTTCACGAGCACGGAATATCCTAGAGCGAACCGTACCTACAGGGCAATCCATTACTTCAGCTATCTCTTCATAGCTTAGACCATCCAGTTCGCGCAATGTCATTGCTGTTTTCAAGTCTTCTGGTAATGCTTCAATGGCATCAAAGACGACTTGTTGCAATTCTTTGGACAACGTTAAGTTCTCTGGGTTCGATATTTCTTTTAAAGCACTGCCTGATTCGTAATATTCTGCTTCTTCAGCATCTAAGTCTGTTGCTGGCGGCCTGCGGCCTTGCGCAACAATATAATTTTTAGCCGTATTGACGGCGATCCGATAGAGCCAAGTGTAAAAAGCACTTTCTCCCCTAAAATTAGGGATAGCACGGTACGCTTTGATAAAAGCCTCTTGTGCTACGTCGGGAACGTCTCCTGAGTTGCTCACATAGCGAGAAATCAAGTTGCAAACTTTGTTTTGATATTTGATCACCAAAAGGTTAAACGCTTGCTTATCTCCTCGCTGAACTCGCTCTATCAATACTTGATCGGTTAGCTGCTCGCTCATTCGAGCGTTTACTCCTATAGTTATTAGCCCTCGCCTTCACAGGGATGAACTAAATTTCTGTCAATTGTAGTATTGACACCACCGCTTACATGAGCACTATTGTGACTCATTGACAAAAAAAAAGTTCAACGCTTTGTGTTTTTTTTGCCAATTTTGTCTAGCAATGTGATGTATCCTTCAGTGTAACGACTCAGTCAGGCGTAGAAAACCGATAAAAAAACGTCAATCACTATTGAGTGGATAAAGGGATTAGCGACAAGCTAGTGACGTTTAATAGAGCGTATATAGCGCGCTCTAGGATATTTTGGGATTTTGAAAGTTATATGAACGATAACCGTGAACATCAATGTGATGTGTTAGTGGTAGGTAGTGGTGCAGCGGGATTGTCGCTGGCGTTGCGTGTCGCACCGCATGGTAAAGTAATTGTACTTAGCAAGGGACCGTTGAGCGAAGGGGCGACCTATTACGCTCAGGGCGGCATCGCCGCTGTATTCGATGAGTCCGACAGTATTGAGTCACACGTGCAAGACACCCAAATTGCTGGGGCAGATCTGTGTGAAGAGGATACGGTTAAGTTCATCGCCAAAAACGCAAAAAAATGTGTGCAATGGCTTATTGATGGTGGCGTCCCCTTCGATCGCGAAGAGGATGACTCAGACGATAGCCCACGCTATCACCTGACCCGAGAGGGCGGCCATAGCCACAGGCGCATTCTGCATGCCGCTGACGCTACTGGCATGGCAATGCAAACCTCATTGCAGGACAACGTGCAAAATCACCCTAACATTGAGATCTTCGAGCGCCATAACGCGCTAGACTTGATCACTGAAGATAAAGTGGGGGGCGACGCCAATAAGGTGATCGGTGCCTATATCTGGAACCGAGACCGTGAACACGTTGAAACCGTGCGCGCTAAATACGTGGTACTTGCCACAGGTGGCGCGTCTAAAGTATATCAGTACACCTCTAATCCGGATGTCTCTTCTGGTGATGGTATTGCCATGGCGTGGCGTGCTGGCTGCCGAGTGGCCAACCTAGAGTTCAACCAGTTCCACCCAACTTGTTTATTCCACCCCGAAGCAAGAAACTTCCTCTTAACGGAAGCATTGCGCGGTGAAGGCGCGTATCTAAAACGCCCAGACGGCACCCGCTTTATGCCCGACTTTGATGAGCGAAAAGAGCTGGCCCCTCGCGATGTCGTCGCACGTGCGATCGACTTTGAAATGAAGCGTCTGGGGGCAGACTGCATGTATCTAGACATCAGCCATAAGCCTGCCGAGTTCATTACCAAGCACTTTCCAACCATCTACACGCGTTTGCAAGATCTCGGTATCGACATGACCAAAGAGCCGATCCCGATTGTTCCTGCCGCCCACTACACCTGTGGTGGTGTCATGGTAAATCAGCAAGGAAAATCCGATCTCGACCAACTCTATGCGATTGGGGAGGTCAGTTACACAGGCTTGCACGGCGCCAATCGTATGGCATCCAACTCTTTGCTTGAGTGTGTGGTTTACGCGTGGGCTGCGGCCAAAGACATCATCAAAAACATCGCTGATGTGCAATTACCGCCGTCCCCACCCGCTTGGGATGAAAGCCAAGTGAACTGCTCGGATGAAGAGGTGGTTATCCAGCATAACTGGCACGAATTGCGCCTGTTTATGTGGGATTACATGGGGATCGTTCGAACCGACAAACGCCTTGAGCGCGCCCTACGCCGAATTCAGTTGTTGCAACAAGAAACGCACGAGTACTACAGCAACTTCCGCGTATCAAACAATTTGCTCGAGCTGCGCAACTTACTGCAAGTCGCCGAGCTGATGGTACGCTGCGCGATGCAACGTAAAGAGAGTCGCGGACTGCACTATACTCTGGATTATCCAGAAACGGCCAAAGAGAGTGGCCCGACAATTTTGGTTCCCAAAAAACCGTAATTCGGTCATTTCCCAATAGTTAAAAGAGCGCGTGGCGCTCTTTTTTTATGGCTCCAGCCTGCGTTTATCGAGCTGACGAAGTAAGTACAGCAAACGGCGATAGTCACGGTCATCACAGCTGTCACGCCAAATGGTTAGCCGTTGCCTATCGGTAAAGATCACCACAAACAACGGGCTTAACTGCAACGCACTGCGAAGATAATGGTCTCGATGGCCATTGAGCTCAAGGACGCCATCGTCTTGCAACTGAAACCAACCATTGAGTTGAACTGGAAACAGCTCGGTAGAGATTTGGGGGCGTAAGAGCAGCCCTAATATAGATAAGCTCGCCACCAGCGGCAGCCAAGAACAAGATAACGCCCATACGATCATCGTGGCACTCAAGGCACGAGCCGTACAGGCGTAATAAGAAAAGGTTAAATTACAACTAACGGACCTTGCTAAGGTTATGGGCAACAATTTTATCTACCATCGAAGCGTGACCGAGGTTTTCACTACGGCCATGGCCCATCACCCAAGTAAACAAATCAGGATCATCACACTCTAGCAAAGAGACAAAGTCATGCTGCTCTTGCTCGGTCAATCCCTCAAAGCACTCTTCATAGAAAGGCATGATCACCACATCCAGTTCCAACATCCCGCGGCGACAGGCCCATTTAACGCGTGCTTTTGCTTCTGCCGTGTACATGAAAACTCCTCGTCTAATTCTCTATAGCGCGTCTTCGAGCGCTTTACCACACTTACAACTACTGGCGTTATGTCATTATGCAGAGAGTTTAGCAAGAGCAAGTTTCGACAATCATAAGTTAAGTCACAGACTCGACGAGTTAGGCGCCATTATCGACGAGAAAAACAGCAAACACTGACAAATGGCAGCGGAGCGTTTACCATAGCCTTATACATAGAAGAACATAGGTAGCTCAACCATGAAATGGCAACAGCCTCTTACAAAATACCCTCTATCCTCAAATCAAAGCTTACCTCCTTTAGTGATCTGCCCACTCACTTCTTGGGCTAGCATTAGCATGGTCGGCGACGATAAAAAATCCTATCTACATGGTCAGGTTACATGTGACGTCGTCTCTCTTAAGCCCCACCAGGCCACCTTAGGCGCACACTGTGATGCAAAAGGCAAAATGTGGAGTATCTTTCGCTTGTTTCATCATTTGGATGGCTACGCCCTTGTCCAGCGCGCAAGCGGCATCGATACCGCGCTATCTGAAATAAAAAAATACGCGGTTTTCTCTAAAGTCGAGATCACACAAAGTGAGGATGCACTACTTGGCGTGATGGGCGAACAAGCCGAAGCGTGGCTGAGCCAGTTTGTCGACACCAGCCAAGAGGTGGCCGCTTTTTCTGCCGGTACGGCCGTTAAGGTAGCGAAACAACGTTGGCTATTGCTGGTTAATGCCGAGCACGTTGACGCGTTACTGGCCAACAGTGAGGCAGAGATCTGCGACGACTCACTCTGGGACTGGGCCGATATTGACGCGGCCATCCCTCGCATTGATAGCCAAGATCAAGCGTCTAACATTCCGCAAGCCCTTAATTTGCAAGCGTTAGACGGCATCAGTTTCAGCAAAGGCTGCTACACAGGCCAAGAAACCATCGCCCGCGCCAAGTACCGCGGAATGAACAAACGTGCGCTGTTTAAAGTATCGGGGCCTACGCTAGCACCACTCTCAGACACCACCACTCTCGAGCGCGCTGTCGGGGACAACTGGCGCAGTGCGGGCACGCTCATCGCTCAATACCAATACAGCGACCAACAAGCATGCGGTCTAATCGTGCTACCAAAAGAGACCGAGGCCGACACTAAGTTGCGTCTAAGCGAGCAACCTGACGCTCTCTGGCACGTAGAACCGCTACCTTACTCGCTTGACGATGAGTAACTTTCACACTGCCATTACCCAGTTTTTGAGCCAGCAGCAGGTGGATTTTCGCCTGCTGATGCATTCAACACCGGCGACCAGTATCGAAGATGCTGCGCAGCAGCGTGGCTGCTTAGCCAGTCAAATGGTCAAGTCTATGCTGCTGCGCGACATGGGGGGCCGCTACGCGCTAGCTTGCGTACCAGGTGACCTGCAGGCAGATCCAAAAAAAGTTCGCGCCATACTGCAATGCCGGCGCATGACGTGTGTATCTGCTCATGAGTTAGAAAACATCACTGGCTATTCGATAGGTTGTGTCACTCCTTTACTGCTTCCCGTCGCCATGCCCCTCTTCTTTGACCCCTTACTGCTTAACCACCATGAGCTCACCATCAGCAGCGGCTCCAATATGGCTGGGATCGCGCTCAAGCAACAAGATTTGCTACAACTATGCGCGCCAATCATCGCAGATATCACTCGCTAGCTCTCAAAAATACCTGCAAACAAAAACCGACTTACACTAAGAGCAAGATCTAACTCCCAAACCGACGTAATATTGCGTAGATATTTATACATCAGGAGTGAATAGTTAGTCACTTAAGGCGTTTTGTTGTAGGGTAATTCTGGAAGGGCAAATGGCTTACCCCTTACAGATAAAGGTTCCGAGCCGTTTGCGCTGTAAAAAGTGAATCCACTTTTTGTGTAATACATCTGTGACTATTTGCCCGCCTGTTTTAGAGCGGGCTTTTTTTTATTTTTGTTATCAAGAAACTTTTCTCCTTCTGCTTTGGTCTACTCTTATAATTGGTATGGATAAGTAGCAAAAAAGCACTGGCTACGACTTAACCATTCATCGATGTTAAATGAGGAGCTAATCACACAAAGCAGGCATTTATATTAGCCAAATGCCAAACCCAGCACAAAACGCTAACTAAAAACTAAAACACTACATTTTACCCCAGCTCAGTCACAAAATTGTCACTGTAGATTTCTTATAATTTGTCGCGCTAGAAATAATAAGGATAAAGGTATGAGACTGTTTAAACGCTACACACCTAGTATGATAGCGAAACACATAAGTCGGCTTTTTAAAGGTAGAATTTACATCTACGGAATAGGGAAATTTGAATTTGATAACGGTAAGCTAATTTTGCCAGAGAAGGCAGAAAAACGGCACTTTAAAACCGTAAAAGAGATTAATCAGGAAGTCATGCGTTTACGCTGCGCCTACGCATAAATATTGAGTCTTTACTCTAAAGCGATTAACCCGCCAGATAAAAGGGTAAAGCAACCAAATTGTTAGGGTTGATGCGCCAAGCATCAACCCTTTTTCACGCCTAAATTTCGATGGGACAAGGATTATCTTGTCGTCACTCTCGCAAGATCAGGTAACTGCCCCTTAAGGCCTAAGGCGCGTTGCATGATTTCGTTTTTGGCTCCTGGGAGCTGATTCGCCAACGTCATTCCTACCCCGCGCAATAGTTTCTTAGCTGGGTGCGCCCCAGAGAACAGATCGCGAAACCCCTGCATTGAGGCTATCATCTTCGCGGCCTCGGCTTTACGCCAGCGTTCATAAGCCCTCAAGTTGCGTTTTGAACCAATGTCCTGACCATCTTGCCATAGAGTAAGCACTTCTTGCGCTAGGCTCGCCGCGTCCAGTAGTCCAAGGTTGACTCCTTGGCCTGCTAAAGGGTGAATGGTATGCGCAGCGTCTCCGACTAGGGCGATGCGCTCTTTGGCAAAGTCGCGGGCATAACGCATCTTCAAAGGAAACGCCTGACGCCCCCCCACCACTTCACATAGACCGAGGCGACCATCAAAGGCAGCTGTTAAGGCTTTATTGAATTCTGCCTCCTCCATGTTCAGCAACGCCTCGGCTTGCAGGGGAGCAATAGACCATACTATCGAGCTCATGTTGGACTCTGACAACGGTAAGAAAGCAAGGGGGCCATCTGGGGTAAAGAGCTGTCTCGCGGTGTTGTGATGAGGCTCGCTAGTGCTCACATTTGCCACCAGCGCATGGTGACCGTAATCCCAATGGGTTAGAGGGATATCTTGCTGCTGACGAAGCCAAGAGTGTGCCCCGTCCGCGCCGACCACCAGCTTCGCCGTCAGAGCTTGGCCCGAGTCTAAAGTTAGCCAAGCTTCGCTCTCGCCGAGCGCCATCGATTGACATTTCTGCGGCGCAAACAAGACAACGTTATCGAGTTGGCGCACTTTATCCAGCAGCGCCAGTTGGACGACTCGGTTCTCAACAATATGGCCTAAATTGGGCTGACACAGCTGCTCGGCATGAAAATCAATAGCAGCAAAGCTGTCTTGATCCCACACTTCCATCGCGAGGTAGGGGTTAAGGCGACGCTGCTCAATACCTTGCCAGGCGCCAACGCGGCGTAAAATCTGTTCACTTGAGCGGCTCAGCGCCGACACACGCGTATCGGGCAGCGGATCTAATTGCTCATTAGGGAGTTGACCTTCAATGATAGCCACACGCATGTCGCTATGCTCTAACGCCGCCGCCACGGTGAGTCCGACCATGCCACCGCCAATGATCGCGATATCAAAACTTTGCATCATATTATCTTTCTACTAACCCCATGGTTCTACGTAACAGTGGTGCTCTGAGTGTGGACACACTGTCCATTATCATTAAGCCAAGATTACGCCCTATACGCATAGCGGGATAATCGTTGGAAAAGGTATGCACTAAACCGGCTGTCAATGAAATCGTCTGCTCACGGTCTTGCTCGCGGCGCTGGCGGTAGCGGCTCAACAGCGCATAGTCGCCAACATCGCCCGGCGCCGCGATGATCTCCTCCGCTAAGCTCGCCACATCACGAATGCCTAAGTTAAACCCTTGCCCAGCAATTGGATGAAGGGTTTGGGCGGCATTGCCGATCACAGCGGTGCGGTGAGAAACGATCTCATCGCGTGTACGCAACCATAGTGGATAACTGGCGCGCTCCCCCACTTGAGTGAGCGCGCCTAAACGCCATCCGAACGCTTGCTGAAGCTGCTGCAAGAACGCCTCGTCGCCTAATTGCAACACACGCTCAGACTGCTCGGGAGAAAGGCACCACACCAAAGACATACGGTTATCAGACATTGGCAGCAATGCGAGTGGGCCGTACTCGGTAAAGCGCTCAAACGCTCGCCCGAAGTGGGCTTGCTCAGGGCTAATATTTGCAATCACCGCCACTTGGCCAAAATCGTACTCGCTTTGTGCCAGGCCGAGCGCCTGACAACAAGCCGAATGGGTGCCATCTGCCGCGACCAAAAGCGAGGCTTGAACAGCTTGGCCATCAGACAATTGCAATACCACTTGCTCCTGCTCACGCTGCACGCTTGTTACCGAAAGCGGGCATAAGAAATCGATGTTGTCGGCACGCGTGAGCTGATGGTGATAAATCCGCCCCACATCCGCGAGCTCCACCACATAACCTAATGCATCCAAACCTAGCTCATCGGCTTGCATCTCCAGCATACCAGCATGGCTTCGGTCAGAGACTTGAATGTGCTCGATAGCCACCGCGTAGGGCTCAATGCCCCCCCACAGCGCCATCTCTTTAAGTAGAGCGACCGTGCCATAAGAGAGCGCAATTGAGCGTGAATCATAGCCTGGGTGCGCTTGATGTTGCGCTTGATAGGACTCAATCACCGCGATTGTGAGCGGTTGTGAAGAGCGCGCGTTAAGCGCTAAGGCTAAGGTCGCCCCAGCCATCGCTCCTCCGGCAATGACAACATCGTAACGTTTCATATTGGCCTATTCCTATTAGTGAATAGTGGGCTTAGCGTCTGCTGAAGGTTTTGAGCTAAATTCAAGATGAATGGTCATGACGCAAGTTTTAACGTGTTCGATCACTTGCTCAAACAAGATCGCTTGCTCGGCCATATCGTCATCCTCATCAATGCCCAGTTTGGCGATCTCTTCCAGATCCCCAAGGGCCTCTTTGACATCTTTACCCGCTTGATTTAACTGGGCATCGATAAGGCCTAAACCAGAAATAAAGTGATTAACCCAGTCGGATAGACCTTCGGCAAGATCAAACAGATCGGCGCCGTCTTCTGCCAAAATGAGCGCTAGGGTAAATTGGCTACTTGCCAGCTCCTCACCCGTCGCTTTCAGTATATTTTCTGCCATGGTTAATGTGGTCATTGGCCAGCCCATCCCGTCATTGGTGTAGTCATACAACAGCGACTGCCAATTAGTACTGGTTAACACCAAACCACCACTCAACATGCCAGTGAGCAAGCCGTGCAACTCTGCTGGAGTCACAGCCAGTTGGGCCGATTTTAGTTCTTTTTCTAATGCCTGATGAGTGGGTAGAGTTATTTTTGTCATATACCGTGCTTCATTTATCGCTAATCGTTCCCTTAATGCTATCATTTCAGCCTGTATGCGGAAATGGTCGTGATATGGAATCTGAGCAGCAAAACACCAATTTGTTGATTTCCTGGCTAGTTAGCAAAGCAAATGAACAAAGCGTGAGTGAAAAGCTTGAATCTTAGATCCGCATTACCTATAGTTTCCCTCTCGATAGCGTAACCACGATAGAGCTATCTTTGTAACATGAAGAGTTTATTCAAATGAGCAACCAAGCAGTTGAAGTTGAAATCTTAGGTAAATTGACCCGTGTGAACTGTCCACCAGGGGAAGAAGCGTCGCTGATCAAAGCTGCGCAAGACCTAGACTCTCGTTTGAAAGACATGACCGAGCGCACCAAGGTTAACAATGTTGAAAAACTGCTGACCATTGCTGCACTGAACGTTTGTTACGAACTGCAAGTTTCAAAAGAGAAGGCCGATGGACAATCGAGCCAACTCACCGAGCGTATGGAATCGCTCGCGGCATCACTTGATGGTGCTTTAAAACAGCTAGGACAGCAAAAATAGTTTTACCCTGGAGTGTTTGTCAGAGGGTTTAAGTCCCCGAGCCGATAAGCAATCCCTAAGGGTTAGTATTTGATAGCTATTGAGCAAGCTCGGCTCGTACCGAGAAGCCTACGGAAATTATTGCTGACCCGCCTTGAACGAACTGGTTCAAGGGTCATAGTCCTCAACGGCACTTTGGGGTATCCTCATGCAAAACTTGACGCGCCAACAAATTCGTCAAGCCATTAGAGAGCGCCGACAAGCGCTCTCTAATGAGCAGCAACATCATGCATCTCAACAATTATTGACTCAAGTTCAGCGTCTCGCAGAGCTTAAGCGGCCAAAAACCGTCGCCATTTATCTCGCCGCAGACGGTGAAATCAATCCGCAGCCGGTTATCGACTGGTTATGGCAACAAGACCACCAAGTCTGCTTGCCTGTTCTGCATCCTTTCTCCAAAGGCCAACTGCTTTTTCTCGAGTATCAACCAAACACCCCCATGGTGCGCAATCGCTACCAGATCACCGAACCAAAGCTTATCTGCGCCAATATTGTGCCGGTTAATCAGATTGACGTTATCTTCACCCCGCTGGTCGCTTTTGACGCCACAGGGCAACGAATGGGCATGGGAGGGGGCTATTATGACCGCACTCTTGCCCCTTGGTTAACACAGCGCCCAAACGCGCGCGCTATTGGCCTTGCCCATGACTGCCAGCAAGTCACCAAGCTGCCATGTGAAAGCTGGGACGTACCGCTTGCCACAATTTTGACTCCGAGCCAAATATGGCATTGGGAATCCGCATTGTAACAGGCTATAATCGCGCCGTTTTTAGCAAACGATACCACTTACCCTCAGGAGATAGGCATGACTCAAGATGAAATGAAAAAAGCAGCTGGTTGGGCAGCGCTTAAATACGTAGAAGAAGGCAGCATTGTCGGCGTAGGTACTGGCTCTACGGTAAATCACTTCATTGATGCCCTAGGTTCGATCAAAGATGATATCAAAGGTGCGGTTTCAAGCTCGGAAGCTTCAACCGAAAAACTAAAAGGCCTTGGCATTGAAGTTTTTGACTGTAACGAAGTAGCAAAACTAGACGTATACGTCGATGGTGCTGACGAAATCAACGCTAGCCGCGACATGATCAAAGGCGGTGGCGCAGCCCTTACACGTGAAAAAATCGTTGCTGCGATTGCAGACAAGTTTATCTGTATCGTTGATGGCACCAAAGCGGTTGACGTATTGGGTCAATTCCCACTTCCTGTTGAAGTGATCCCAATGGCGCGCTCTTACGTTGGCCGTGAGCTAGTCAAGTTGGGTGGCGATCCTGCTTACCGTGAAGGTGTGTTAACCGATAACGGCAACGTGATCTTAGACGTGCACGGTTTAGAAATTACCGATGCAAAAGCACTAGAAGACAAAATCAACGCGATTGCTGGTGTTGTCACTGTGGGCCTGTTCGCTCATCGTGGCGCTGATGTCGTGATCACCGGTACCCCTGAGGGTGCGCACATCGCGGAATAATCGCTAACAAAATTATCAGTAACCCCGAGTTTCTGTTATTAGATTACAAAACGGCGCCGCGAGGCGCCGTTTTATTTTGCCTGTAATCAGAAAAATATGCCTTATTCCGTAATTTTCTTACCCAATGTAAAAAAAATTTGTTACGTTATTGGTCAGAATACACACAAGGACGCTTCTCATCATCAAACGTGTGATCGGTTTATGCCCCTCTCAAATTTAAGGACGAAATTACATGGCCAAGGTATCGCTGGACAAAGACAAGATCAAAATTCTACTCTTAGAAGGCCTTCACCCTTCTTCTGTGGAGGTTTTTCAAGCCGCGGGTTACACCAATATTGAGTACCACAAAGGCTCACTAGATAAAGCCGAGTTGCTAGAAGCGGTTAAAGACGCGCACTTTATTGGCATCCGCTCACGCACCAACTTAACCCAAGACGTCTTCGACGCCGCTGAAAAGTTGGCCGCCGTGGGGTGTTTCTGTATCGGCACCAATCAAGTCAACCTTGATGCCGCCGCCAAACGCGGTATTCCCGTTTTTAATGCCCCATTTTCTAACACCCGCAGTGTGGCTGAGCTAGTGCTTGGCCAGATCCTGCTGCTACTGCGTGGTATCCCTGAGAAAAATGCCTTGGCTCATCGCGGTATTTGGAAAAAAAGCGCCGATAACTCTTATGAAGCGCGTGGCAAACGCCTCGGCATCATCGGCTACGGCCATATCGGCACTCAACTTGGGATCATTGCCGAAAACCTCGGTATGCGCGTTTACTACTACGATATCGAGAACAAACTCTCCCTTGGTAACGCGACCCAAGTGCACACCATGAGCGAACTGCTAAACAAGTGTGATGTGATCACCTTGCACGTACCAGAAACTCCAGACACCAAAGATATGATGGGTGAAGCGGAATTTGCCCGTATGAAGCCAGGTTCAATCTTTATCAACGCTGCGCGTGGTACGGTGGTTGAAATCCAATCCTTATGTTCTGCGCTGGAAACAGGCCACATCGCAGGTGCGGCGGTCGACGTCTTCCCGACAGAGCCGGCCACTAACGCCGAACCATTTGAATCTCCTTTGATGCAGTTTGACAACGTGATCTTAACCCCGCATGTCGGGGGTTCAACTCAAGAAGCGCAAGAAAACATCGGCGTGGAAGTGGCAGGAAAACTGGCGAAATACTCAGACAACGGTTCAACGCTATCTAGCGTGAACTTCCCTGAAGTATCCCTACCGGGTCACAGTGGTACGTCACGCCTGCTGCATATTCACCAAAACCGCCCGGGTATTTTGACTCAAATCAACACCATCTTTGCCGAAGCTGGGATCAACATTGCCGGTCAGTATTTGCAGACCAACGCCGAAATGGGCTACGTGGTGATCGATGTCGAGTCTGAGCGTTCTGAAGAAGCGCTAAAGCAGCTTAAACAGATCGACGGCACTATCCGTGCGAGGATCTTGCATTAATTAATCTCGCTTTAGATAGCAAAAAGGGCAGCGTTCGCTGCCCTTTGTTATCTATTTCAATCATTAAAGAATGAAAGTCGCCACTTGTTGGTTAAGATCAACGGCGCGAGTTTTCAGCCCGTGCGCTTGGCCTAAACCGTGCTCGGCGGCATCGGTGATCTCATCGGTCACACTCTTAATTTCAGTGGTGTTTTTGGTGATCTCATCGGTCACTTGGGTCTGCTCTTCAGCAGCGGTGGCAATTTGCCCTGCCATATCAGAGATCAGCGCGATCGCTTGAGTGATCTCTTCTAGCGAACGTACCGCAGCATCGGCGTCTTCAACACTATTGCCCGCAAGTCCTTGACTGGTTTCCATTAAGGTTACCGCGCTCGCCGTGGTCTGCTGCAAAGTTTCAATCGTGGATTGGATCTCAAGCGTGGACTCCTGAGTACGATGAGACAGCACTCGCACTTCATCAGCCACCACCGCAAAACCACGCCCTTGTTCGCCTGCCCGCGCCGCTTCAATCGCTGCGTTCAGTGCCAACAGGTTAGTTTGCTCGGCGATGCCTTGAATGGTCGACAAAATGCCTGAAATTGATTGAGCGTGGTGGCTCAGATCAGAGATAACTTGAGTCGCTTGCCCCACTTCTTCGGCCAAGTTGTTAATCGAGCTGCGAGTTTTCTCTACCAACTGCTTACCATGCTCGCTGCTCTCTGCTGACTGCTGAGAAGCCGCCGCGGTATTTTCAGCGTTATTGGCGATCTCTTGTGTCGCACACGCCATTTCAGTGACTGCGGTCGCCACCATAGTGACTTCTTGCTGCTGACGTTGCAGCTCGCTTACCGAGTTCTGGTTGGTGACTAGGCTGCGCTCTGCATCCGCATCCAACTCATGGGCCAATGAACGAATGTGGCTGATCAATTGATGCTGACTGCCCACGAAGCGGTTAAAGTTTTCGGCAAGTTGACCTACTTCATCTTTGCTATCTACGCTGATACGCTGAGTTAAATCACCATTACCATCAGCAATACGGGCGAGGGCCTGAGAAACATTGTTCAATGGGCCAAGTAATACGCTCACCAACCAAGAAATCGCGGCAATGCTCACCAACAATACCACCAGCGCCATACCGAGTTGGCTCATCAACAAAGAAGAAAGTGGCGCTTCAAGGGTTTGCTTGTCTAGCAACAATACTAATTGCCAATCGGTGCCGGGAATGTCTGCCGCCCATGCCAGTTTTTCACGTTGTTCGGACTCAAACATAATGCTGCGTAAATCTTGTTGACCATTGATCTGCGCTATCATGTTAGGCGTTAAGTCATTATCAATTTCGCGCGCGGGCTTCATCGCCTTATTGGTATCTTTATAGGCAATGACCGTTCCATCTTTATGGGTCAACAAAGCAAAGCCATTGGCGGGCAAGGTCATTTCTGTAATGTCTTTGACTAACGAATCAATAGAAAGATCGCCACCAACCACACCGCTTGGTGTCGGCTCAGCAAGGGTCACCACCATCACGTTGTAGGCCACATCATGATAAGGCTTGGTCACAATAGCTTGGCCTTTCATCATCGCCTCTTTGTACCAAGGGCGCTGACGCGGATCGTAGCCAGTACGATCAATACTTGGGTCTGAGTCGTGCATTTGGCCATTACTCTCACCAAAGTAAGTTAGCTGAAAGCGACCAGAAACTTGCGCTTGTTGAAGTGGATCTAGAGGTGTGGTGGACGCTTTTTGTGCTAACCCCTTAATCACATCTTGTCTGGCTGACAGCCACTCGCTGATCCCAACAACTTGCTGCATACCGATGCGATGGACTTGCTCGGTACTCTCTTCAAGCAGCATATCCTTTTGTGCCGAATAACTGCGCCAGGAAAGTAGTGCAATCACCAAAGACAAAGCAATGGCAACTGACAATAGTATCTTGTATTTCAGTGATAAGTTTTTCATTTTATTTCTTATATGCTAGGAAGAATGATTCAGGATTGAGCCCTCAAACCCTGAAATGAGTCGCAAAAATTTAATGACGTTAATTATCTTTTGTGGACTTTTATTAGTACATAAGATAGTGACTCATTTATCTAAAAATGAGACGGCGAGCCAGCTTTTTCACTGTTACAGAATGTAAGAGCAAAATAAATGCGAGCTATGAAAGCTCGCAGATAGGGAAATGTGTTTATTTTTTCAATGATCGCGAACGGGAAGCTTTACTGCTTGATCTTATAAGTGACATCAACCCGATCTCGGATCACTATCTGAGAATCTTGATAGCTACTTGACTCGTTACGTGCATCCATCGCCATCGACTTCATTAACACTGGGCGGCTGCTGTTATTGCTATAACGGATCTGCCAAATGCCATCGAGCTTCTGCTCAAAGCCTTTTGCCAAAGAGTGCGCCTTATTGTTCGCATCTTTAATCGCCGCCATTCTCGCCTGCTCTTGATACTTAGACTCGTCTTTTACTTTTAACTGAATATCGTCAATGCGGTTGATACCATCACCTAATGCACCTTCAAGGTAAGCGTTGAGGTTTTCAAGATCGTAAATGGTCAACGTGACTTGTCGCGATGCCTGATAACCCACTAACTCAGCCTGACCAGCTTTTGGGTAATGGTACTGAGGCGATAGGTACAAATTGGTGCTACTGATGCTGTCGCGGCTTACTCCTTCCGCTAATAAACGGCCAACAAATGCGTCAATCGCTTTATCGACCGCTTGCTTGGCTTGCTCTGCATTTAGCATGGTCTCTTCAACTTGAACCGATATGACTGCCACATCTGGAGTCGCAGTCACCTCACCATAGCCAGTAGTTGATAGGTGAGGGAAATTAGGCTCAGCCGCAACCAGTTGTGATGTGCAAAGGGCCGATAGAAAGAGGGCCACTAAAGATTGTTTTTTCATTGTTCAACTCCAAACTAAACCACCTTTATCATAGACCTTGTTGAGCAAGATTTAACCCTCCTCCCCTGACAATTGACAGAACTTTTACTGAGGCAAATGGTGGCGAGCGTAGTCAATGACACTTTGAGAGATCTCTTTTAACACCCCACTTTCTAACTGCCAGTGGTGCCAATACATCCGATGCGAGAGTAAAAAACCCGGTCTTATCTCGATCAAAAGCCCTTGTTCTAACTCGATTTCGATCTGCTGACGCGGGATAAGGCAATACGCGACTCCAGCGAGGGCTAGCTTTACAAACGCTTCTGAACTGCGCACGGTGTGTTTTAGCACACTGCCTGGCGGTAAGTTAAAATGCTGATGAACAAAGCGCTCGTGCATATCATCATGCTGATCAAAAGCGACCGCTGGCGCTCGAATTAACGCCTCGCGAGTCACGCCGTCTGGAAAGTAATGCTGATAGAATTCTGGACTCGCGACACAAAGGTAGTCCACTCGACCTAAATAGTCCGCATCACAACCCGGCATGGGCTGTGAATCCAAACTGATGGCGCCAACGACTTCTCCACTTCGAAGCTTATCTATGGTGCGGCCTTCATCGTCGACAACGAGGTTCAGCTCGATTCGTTTCTGCTTTAGCAGCTCGGTCATACTCGGCAGTAGCCAAGTGGCAAGACTATCGGCATTGGTGGCTAAACTCACCGACAACGGTCGCTCACTGTATTCCGAGCTAAGCTCGGGTAGTAATTCTTGCTCTAACAAACAAACACGGCGATACAAGCCAAGCAATTTTTTCCCAGCTTGTGTCGCCCTTGGGGGCTGCTCACGAACCAAAACCGGTTGCGCCAGCCACTTCTCTAACTGCTTGATCCGCTGAGAAACCGCCGATTGCGAAATACACAACTGCTCCGCCGCCCGCTCAAACCCTCTCTGATTAAGCACACAATCCAGCGCTTCAATCCAACGATAATCCAACCCACGCATACCCTATCTCCTTCACCTTCTATCTTCCGCCTTCCGCCTTCCGCCTTCCGCCTTCCGCCTTCCGCCTTCCGCCTTCCGCCTTCCGCCTTCCGCCTTCCGCCTTCCGCCCAATTATAAGGCTAACTTATGAAGCATTAATATTATTAGTTTAATTTATTTAAACATACAGAGTATGCTTGGCGCACTTTCGTTTTTTATCAATTTTAGTAAGGGTTTAGCAGTGAGCATTTGGGTTTTATTACAAGGTTTTGGATTGGGTGCAACAATGATTATTCCGATCGGTGCTCAAAATGCTTATGTGTTAAATCAAGGCATCAAGCGTAACCATCACCTAACGACTGCGACAATTTGTAGCTGCTTAGACACCTTTTTTATATCGCTGGGTATTTTTGGCGGCGGCGCCCTGCTGTCTAAAAACGAAATGCTCCTGACATCGGTAACGTTGGGCGGCATCGCTTTTTTAACGATTTATGGCGCTTTATCACTACGCAGTGCATTTCGTTCGCCAAGTGAAGCGGAGTCTAAAAAGCAGATGACTGCCCGCGGCAAACGCGCAGTGATCTTAGGCGCACTAGCTGTGACTGTCCTCAATCCTCACCTCTACCTTGATACAGTGGTGATCTTAGGCTCTATTGGTGGTCAATTTGAAGGTAATGACCGGATCGCTTTTGCCATTGGTACCATTATGGCCTCGTTTGTTTGGTTCTATAGTTTGTCCATTGGCGCGGCCAAGCTTGGGCCAACGTTATCTAAACCAAAAGTGAAGAAAGGCATCGACCTTGCCGTAGCAGCCATGATGTTCACGATTGCTTTCTTCCTTGCAAAAGGGCTGTGGCTACAATACGTTTAAATTCGGTAAGCTATGCCAGAAGGTAGGTAGGATGCAAGAGCAGCAGTTACAGCGCATTTACGACACGAACATTAAATTGCTCAATCGGCTAAGTATTCGCTACCAAGAGTGGCGCCATGAGCCCATTGTTGATTTTGCTACCGATGAAAAAGTCGCTAAACGACTAGGCTGGACGGCCACTCACAGCAAGAGCCTGTTTCTTAAGCTTAAAGGGGGCGGATTTGCTCTCTACTTAACCGACAAAGATAGTAGGCTCGATAGCAAGGCGGTCAAAGCGATACTTGGCAAACGAGTCTCGATCTGTAGTGATGATGAGATGATCAGCGCGATAGGCTGCGTCCCTGGTGCTGTATGCCCAATCGGGTTACCAAAAGAAGTTACCATCATCGTGGACAGTAAACTGCTGTCTCACCAAGAGCTACTCTATACCCCCGGCTACCCTGAGTTGACGCTCTCTCTTGCCGCCGAAAAGCTTCCAGCACTGCTCGCGGCGACAGAAAACCCCATTCACTACCTAGCTAAATAGAAAAAGCGCGAAGTCACCCAACTTCGCGCTTTTTAGCCTTTAGCCTTTAGCCTTTAGCCTAGCATAAGCTTAATCCACTTTGTTCAAGTGAACATCCATTTGCGGGAATGGAATTTCAATGTTCTCTGCATCTAAGCCTTCTTTGATCGCTTGTAGCGAATCAAAGTACACATTCCAATAATCTGCGGTTTTAACCCATGGACGAACCACAAAGTTAACCGATGAATCAGCTAAAGCAACCACACCCACCGTTGGTGCCGGTGATTTAAGAATACGCTCATCCGACTCAAGGATTTTGGTGATAACCTCTTTGGTCTTCTTAAGATCAGCGTTGTACGACACACCAATAACATGATCGACACGACGCGTCTCATGGCGAGAATAGTTGGTAATTGGACTGCCAATTACACCACCATTGGGTACCACCACCATTTTGTTGTCCGGCGTGGTTAGAATCGTTTGGAAAATCTGGATCGATTCAACTGAACCTGCCACACCACCAATTTCAACATAATCACCCGACTTAAACGGGCGGAAGGCCACAATCAATACACCTGCGGCAAAGTTAGACAGCGATCCTTGCAGGGCTAAACCAATCGCCAAGCCCGCGGCACCAATTACTGCCACCACTGACGCGGTTTGTACGCCAACTCGGCCTAGTGCGGCAATTAATACAATCACAAATAGCGTATAACGCACCAAGGCGCTGATGAACTCCACCACCGCTTTGTCCATTTTACGCTTTTTAAGCAACTTACCGACGCTGTTAGCAATCGCCTTAACGATAATATTACCAATAAACAGGATCAGCAGAGCAGAGATGATATTCACCCCATACTGGATCAATAGGTCGCTGTTATCTGCAACCCATGAACTGACCATTGAAATGTTTTCACCAATATCTACAGCATCCACTACGGATGATTCACTTGCCATGTTGAGCTTCCTCTACCTATTGTTGTATACCACTAAAAGCGGCAATTAATTTTTTGACAAAATATCCTAGTTACTTTGTTTTTAAAAGAGTTTGCTAATGAATATAAAATAATTTTCATCTCCAGTATCAATACTAAGTCAAATTAACGTAACTACAGGTAATAAAAAACCCACTCAAAAGAGTGGGCTTTAAAATCAGCTTCTTTCGCCAACTAGTGGCGAACGCTAACTGTTCGCGAAAGACGAATTATAATACGTCGATTGCGTTAAGGTCAGCGAATGCTTTTTCAAGGCGAGTAACCATTGAAGCTTGACCAGCACGTAGCCATACACGTGGATCGTAGTACTTCTTGTTTGGCGCAGCTTCGCCAGTTGGGTTACCAATTTGACCTTGTAGGTAGTCACGGTTTTGTGCTTCGTAAGTACGAACGCCATCCCATGAAGCCCACTGAGTATCAGTATCGATGTTCATTTTGATAACACCGTAGCCGATAGACTCTTGGATTTCTGCTTCAGAAGAACCAGAACCACCGTGGAATACGAAGTTTAGTGCGTTCGGTGCAATACCGAATTTCTCAGCACAGTGTGCTTGAGAGTCACGTAGGATAGTTGGAGTTAGTACAACGTTACCCGCTTGGTAAACACCGTGTACGTTACCGAAAGATGCCGCGATAGTGAAACGTGGGCTGATAGCGCTTAGTTTCTCGTATGCGTATGCAACATCTTCAGGAGAAGTGTATAGCTCAGATGCATCCATATCAGTGTTATCAACACCGTCTTCTTCACCACCAGTACAACCTAGTTCGATTTCTAGAGTCATGCCCATCTTAGCCATACGCTCAAGGTATTGGCCAGAGATTTCGATGTTCTCTTCTAGAGACTCTTCAGAAAGGTCGATCATGTGAGAAGAGAAAAGAGGCTTGCCAGTTTCAGCGAAGAACTCTTCACCTGCGTCTAGTAGACCGTCGATCCAAGGAAGTAGTTTCTTCGCAGCGTGGTCAGTGTGAAGAATTACAGGTACGCCGTAAGAAGCCGCAACAGCGTGTACGTATTTTGCACCTGCTACAGCGCCAAGGATTTGTGCACCTTGACCTTCAAGTTTCATGCCTTTACCAGCAAAGAAGCCAGCGCCGCCGTTAGAGAACTGAACAACAACTGGAGCTTTAACTTTAGCTGCAGCTTCTAGAACACCGTTGATAGTGTCAGTGTTAACAACGTTTACAGCTGGAAGTGCAAATTTGTGCTCTTTTGCTACTTCAAATACTTTCTGTACGTCGTCGCCAGAAATCACACCAGGTTTTACAAAATCGAAGATCTTAGACATGGAAATAATCCTATTTTCTGTCGTATTAAAATAAATTTGCAATCGTTTGCTCACAACGGGCCGCATTGTATCAATAAATAATGCGTCGCAGCAAACGTGAAAACGGGGAAATTTCTTTCCCCGCTTATAAAATCATTATGCTTTCGCGCGCTCTTCTAGCATCGCAACCGCTGGAAGTACTTTGCCTTCAACGAATTCAAGGAATGCACCGCCACCTGTAGAGATGTAAGAAACGTCAGCCTTGATACCGAACTTGTCGATAGCCGCTAGCGTATCACCGCCACCTGCAACAGAGAAACCAGCAGATTCTGCGATGGCTTTAGAGATGCCAGCCGTGCCCGCTTCGAAGTTTTTGAATTCGAATACGCCAACAGGGCCATTCCAAAGGATCGTTTTTGCGTTGCCGATGATTTCAGCCAATGCTGCAGTTGAATCTGGGCCAAGGTCAAAAATCATGTCATCATCTTGAACGTCTGCAACGTTCTTGATTTCAGCTTCAGCGTTCTCGTCAAAAGCTTTTGCACATGCAACGTCAGTAGCAACTGGAATTGCACACTCTTTCATTAGCTTTTGCGCTGTTTCAACTAGGTCTGCTTCGTATAGAGACTTACCAACGTTGTGACCTTCAGCTGCGATGAAGGTGTTTGCGATACCGCCACCAACAACAAGCTGGTCAGCGACTTTAGATAGAGACTCAAGAACCGTTAGCTTAGTAGAAACCTTAGAGCCACCAACAATCGCTACTAGAGGGCGAGCTGGGTTGTCCATTGCTTTACCTAGTGCTTCTAGCTCAGCAGCAAGAAGAGGACCAGCACATGCAACAGGAGCGTTAACACCAACACCGTGAGTCGATGCTTGTGCGCGGTGAGCAGTACCAAATGCGTCCATTACGAAGATGTCACAAAGTGCTGCGTATTGCTTAGATAGCGCTTCTTCGTTCTTCTTTTCGCCTTTGTTAAAACGAACGTTTTCAAGAACAACAAGTTCACCAGCGTTTAGCTCTAGACCGTCTAGGTAATCTTTTGCTAGTTTAACGTCACAATCTAGTGCGTCGTTTAGGTAGTTAACAACTGGAGCTAGAGAGAACTCTTCGTTGTATTCGCCTTCAGTAGGACGACCAAGGTGAGAAGTAACCATTACTTTTGCGCCTGCTTCTAGGCACATTTTGATAGTTGGTAGTGATGCAAGAATACGTGCATCTGAAGTTACTTTACCGTCTTTCACTGGTACGTTTAGGTCAGCACGGATGAAAATGCGTTTACCTGCTAGTTCCAGGTCAGTCATCTTGATTACAGACATTGTTTGTCCTCTCAACGTTAAATTACAAAGTTTTTGAAAGCCCAGCATCATGCTAAGCCGATTAATTCTTTAACTACTGTTTTAACTTGGGGCGATAATATTTATTTCAAGATAAAAAATAAATATTTCCAAGTTCCTTCTCTTCCCTTGCTATGCAAGAGAACGCATCACCAACGCCGTATCCAACATGCGATTGGCAAAGCCCCACTCATTGTCACACCACACTAACATTTTAATCAGATGACCATTACTCACTCGAGTTTGAGTGCCGTCTACAATGGCACTATGTTGATCATGGTTAAAATCGATGGAAACAAGAGGTGCTTCAGTATAGTCAACAATGTTATGTAATGTACACCTAGAAGCGTCAGTTATGGTTTGATTTACGTCATTAACTTTCACTTTTGTTGCGACAGTTACACTTAAATCCATCGCGGTGACGTTGACTGTCGGCACGCGCACTGAAATTGCCTCAAATTTGTTGGAAAATTTCGGAAAAACCCTTTCTATCCCGACATGTAGCTTAGTATCTACCGGAATGATCGACTGACTGGCTGCGCGCGTTCGACGCAGATCAGAATGGTACGCGTCGATAACTTGTTGATCATTCATAGAAGAATGGATGGTTGTGATGGTGCCAGACTCGATAGTAAATGCCTCATCGAGCACTTTAATGATAGGAACGATGCAGTTAGTAGTGCACGAACCATTAGAAATGATTTTGTGCTCTGGCTTTAGGGTGTCATGGTTAACGCCATAGATAATGGTGTTGTCCAAGTCACTGGCGCCAGGATGAGAAAAAATCACTCGCTTCGCGCCGGCCGCAATATGGCGCTGGCCATCGGACTGACACCCAAACACACCAGTGCAATCTAATACGATGTCAACTTCCAAATCACGCCACGGCAACAGGTCGATATCTTCTAAATGCAACAAACGAATAGGATCGCGCTCGCCACTGTCATGTTCGACGAACAAATGCTCTTGATCGTGGGAAATCTTTTTATAGAAACGTCCGTGTGACGTATCGTACTGCAGCAGATGGGCCATGGCTTCAGGTTGAGCGAGTTCGTTGACCGCCACCACTTTGATTTGCTGATCTTTACCGCTTTCATACAAAGCTCTTAGTACGTTACGACCAATACGACCAAAGCCATTAATTGCGACTTTAAGCATGGTTTCTATCATCCTTTATTATCATTGACCGACCGATACTAACTGATCGACCTTTAATCCGCACTGAAAGAGTGACTTGGCTCGCAATTGAATTGGGGATTTTTGATACGCCCGTCAAGTTAAAAAAAAACCGAGCCAGTGAACTGACTCGGTTTCATTACTATCAATACGAATGACTTAAGCGATTAAGCCAGCAGTTCGTTTGCCGTGTTCACTACGTTCTCAAGCGTAAAGCCGAACATTTTGAACAACTCACCAGCCGGTGCTGACTCACCAAAGGTGGTCATACCGATGATGCGACCGTCTAGACCAACGTACTTGTACCAGTAATCGGCGATGCCCGCTTCAATCGCGATACGCGCCGTCACGTCAGATGGCAGTACCGCTTCGCGGTAAGCGGCGTCTTGCTTATCAAATGCATCGGTAGATGGCATAGATACCACACGTACTTGCTTACCTTCACCAGTCAGTTGCTCGTAAGCGCTCATTGCTAGCTCAACTTCAGAACCTGTCGCAATCAGGATAAGCTCTGGCTTCGCCGCGCAATCTTTTAGGATGTACGCACCCTTGGCGATATTGGCAACTTGCTCTGCGTCACGCGCTTGCTGTGCAAGGTTTTGACGAGAGAAGATCAGCGCCGTAGGGCCGTCTTTGCGCTCAATAGCCAGTTTCCAAGCTACCGCTGATTCTACTTGGTCACATGGACGCCATGTGCTCATGTTTGGCGTAACACGCAGTGATGCAATTTGCTCAACCGGTTGGTGGGTTGGGCCATCTTCACCCAGACCGATAGAGTCATGCGTGTAAACTTGGATGTTTTGCACTTTCATCAGCGCCGCCATACGCATTGCGTTACGCGCGTATTCCATGAACATTAGGAAAGTCGCGCCGTATGGTACGAAACCACCGTGCAGAGCAATACCGTTCATGATTGCCGTCATACCGAATTCACGTACACCGTAATGGATGTAGTTACCCGAGAAGTCGGTCGCTTCAAGTGACTTAGAACCAGACCACATGGTTAGGTTAGAAGGCGCAAGGTCAGCAGAGCCGCCCATGAACTCAGGTAGCATAGCACCAAACGCTTCTAATGCGTTTTGGGATGCTTTACGTGATGCGATGTTGGCTGGGTTTGCTTGCAGATCAGCAATGATTTGCGTTGCTTTTTCTTCCCACTGCGCTGGCAAGTCACCGTTTAGACGACGCTTAAGCTCAGCGGCTTCTGCTGGGAATGCTGCTGCGTATGCGTCGAACTTGTCGTTCCAAGCGGCTTCTTTAGAAGCGCCCGCTTCTTTTGCATCCCACTCAGAGTAGATGTCTGCAGGGATCTCAAATGCGCCGTGCTCCCAGCCTAGTGCCGCTTTGGTTGCTGCAATTTCGTCAGCACCTAGTGGAGCACCGTGACAGTCGTGAGTACCCGCTTTGTTTGGAGAACCAAAACCGATCACCGTCTTAGTACAAATAAGCGTTGGACGTGGATCGGCTTTAGCCGCCTCGATTGCCGCATTAATAGCAGCCGCATCGTGACCGTCTACCGCTGGGATCACGTGCCAACCGTAAGACTCAAAGCGTTTAGGCGTATCGTCAGAGAACCAACCTTCCACTTCACCGTCGATAGAGATGCCGTTGTCATCCCAGAACGCAACCAGCTTGCCTAGGCCTAGCGTACCCGCAAGAGAACATGCCTCATGTGAGATACCTTCCATTAGACAGCCATCACCCATGAATACATAAGTGAAGTGGTCAACGATATCGTGGCCTGGCTTGTTGAACTGAGCCGCCAACGCTTTTTCAGCCATTGCCATACCAACGCCGTTGGTAATGCCTTGGCCTAGTGGGCCAGTCGTGGTTTCAACGCCCGGCGCATAACCGTATTCTGGGTGACCCGGCGTTTTTGAATGCAATTGACGGAAGTTTTTCAGATCGTCAATCGATAGCTCATAACCTGAAAGATGAAGCAGAGAATAAATCAGCATTGAACCGTGGCCGTTTGACAAAATAAAACGGTCGCGATCCGCCCACTCTGGATTTTGTGGGTTGTGGTTTAGGTGTGAACGCCAAAGAACTTCAGCGATGTCAGCCATACCCATAGGGGCGCCTGGGTGACCTGAGTTGGCTTGTTGTACACCATCCATGCTTAAAGCGCGGATTGCATTTGCTAGCTCTTTATTAGAGATAGGGTTACGAGAAGACATGTCTGCTCCTGAGTGCATAAGCGAATTGATAAAATAGTCGTTAGGGGGGCCGAGTTAAGGTTTTCGGCGGCGCGTATTGTCTCAAAGCCCCCCAAGCACTGCAAACGTTTTACTGGGGAAATTAGCGATATTTACTACTCTTTTTATAACCGCTTACCGATTTTGTTGAATTTGATGGCCGTTAAACGCAAACGTTTAGCTAGCAAGGCAAGAAAAAACTGCTTGTAATTCGGTCAGCGCAAATTAGAATAGACGTCTAGATGTAGAAACACCTACATAATTTAATGTTTAAATGAGAATAGGCTCCAAGCGATAACGTGTGTGCCTGTTCTTCATAAAGAGAGATTGGAGCGCCCATGGCTAAGCACCTAT
>Ga0209379_10000572_pt1 | contig 29224 bp, 18 predicted proteins | sample tdDd001_FD_187124 | JGI IMG/M metagenome (GOLD analysis project Ga0209379, IMG submission 187124) | Marine sediment microbial communities from the Atlantic coast under amendment with organic carbon and nitrate - tdDd00.1 (SPAdes)... | ecosystem: Environmental > Aquatic > Marine > Coastal >...
TTAAAGATTGGAAAATTGGTGGGCATGCCAGTTCCTGGTACCATGACAGCTGTGTGGTGGGAAAGACTTCAAGATAAAAGCATCACTTTCGGTATACCTCAGGTTGGTATTAAGGACATGAAAGATAATTATATCGAGAATCAGCAGATTGAACCAGATATTAGAGTAGAAAATAAATTTGAAATGGTAACTGAAGGTCAGGATCAGCAACTACAAAAAGCTGTTGAACATCTACTTCAAGAACTATAAATATTAGTTTGTTTAAGAAAGCTTGACACCTCTTGAGAGAGAGGATCAAGCTTGATTATGAAACGAAATAACGGTTAGAAACAAGAAAGGCTAGTCAGTACGACTAGCCTTTTTTATATGCTTTAAATTAGCTTTTACTTAAATATTCGTGATAAAACTTCAAGTTCTAAGCCCTCAACATTTATGCTTATTTGTGCCTGCTGATAAAAGGGTATTCTTTGCTTAATATGTTCGGTGATATAAGCTTCTAGCTCTGATTCTTGAATAGCCTTAACAATAGGGCGCTCACCTTTAGATTTCAGGATATTTTGCTTTAAGATTAGTGGACTCGCTTTTAGATACAGCGTTTTTCCCATATCATTCATTTTATCCATATTATCGCTGAAACATGGTGCACCTCCACCAGTTGAAATCACAGAATCTTGATTCAAGTCTTTCACCGATTCCAATGCAGATTGCTCACGATGGCGAAAAGATTCCTCTCCAAATTGCTCAAAAATCTCAGGTATACTAAGTCCTTCTCTTTTTTCAATCAGATCATCTAAATCGATGAAATTATAATTTAATGAATCAGCCAGAAGTCTACCCCAGTAGGATTTTCCACAGCCCATATAACCTATTAAAAAAACATGCATGATATTAGTTTTATTAGATCAATAACTCACAATTAGGCTTCTACATTAGCGACTGTATCATCTGCCACATTACTCTCATCTACAAGCTCCACATTATCCTCTACAACATCTTTAACCAATGGCGCAATTTCTTTAATCTTGGACACATCATACGTCGTTAAACGCTTTCCACGAGCCTTAAAAGATTTAACCGCAATGAATTCTTCTGCGTCAATTTTCTCCTTAGGTCGATCGGCTTGAGCACCACCAAATTTAATTTCGAATTGAGGATATTTCTCATCAGATAAACAAATCAACTTACTTGCTTTATTGTCTCCAATAAAAGCTTGCATTTTTGCATTGCCATCCATCGTGAATCGCTTCAGGTAATAGTATTCCTGATCAGCATCGTAGAAAACAGCAGTCCAAATCTTATTTGCATCAAATTTTTCAATAATACTGATCTGATCAGAGTAATGATTGCTTAAATCAAAGCTACTTAGATAGAATTTATTATCTCGACGAACAACTAAAATTTGATCTTCACCAATAAACTCACCAATAAAATCTCCACGCTTTTCAGTGTTCAAACGAAGAACATCAGGATCAAACCAAATTTTCCTTCCTCCCAATGTTGATACACCTTCAGCTTTCAAAGTAATTTTCTGAACTGGTGTACGACTTAAAATATTACCCATCGAAGCTCGACCCTTAATCAAGAGATCTGCAAAGTCGTATTCGAAATTCAGTTTTTTAATTCGACCTTGAGGTTTCAAAAGAACTTTAACAATTTCTGCTTCTCCATTAGGATTAGCACTAAAATAAGTGATTCGCGAACCAGGTGTCTCCTTGGTCAAATTATATTCTTTATCACGAGTTAAGCCCGTAACATTAAATCGTTTTGCATAAGTAACTCCTGCTTTTCCATCACGATAAACGACATTGTAAATGGTGCGTTTATCATTTTTACGGAACACAGCAATATGAATAATATTTTGCCCTATAAATAATTTATCAGAAACTTTTGTAATGAAATAAGTACCATCCTTACGGAAAATAATCACATCATCAATATCAGAACAGTCACATAAATACTCGTCCTTTTTAAGACTCGTTCCCAGGAAACCTTCCTTATAGTTTACAAATAGCTTTTCATTAGCAACGACAACCTTACTAGCTACAATGCTATCAAAGTTTCTAATTTCAGTTTTACGTTCTTTACCTTTTCCATATTTCTTTCTAATCGATTGGAAATAACGAATCGTAAATGGAATAATATTAGCGATATGAACTTTAATTTCCTCAATTTCATCTTCAATAGACTTGATATAATCCGTAGCCTTATTGATATCGAACTTAGAAATACGCTTAATTTTAATTTCTGTCAATCGAACAATATCCTCTTCAGTCACCGCACGCATTAAATGCTTCGTGTGTGGTTTTAATCCTTTATCAATCGTTTCGATTACAGATTCCCAAGTTTCACATTCCTCTATATCACGATAGATTCTATTTTCGATAAAAATACGTTCCAGCGATGCATAATGCCAGGCTTCTTCAAGTTCTGCTTTACGAATTTCAAGCTCAAGCTTTAATAGATCAACCGTTTTATCAGCTGAACGTTTCAAGATCTCTTGAACACCAATAAACTTAGGTATATCTTCCTCAACAACACAAGCATTAGGCGATATCGAATACTCACAATCGGTAAATGCGTATAGTGCATCTATGGTTTTATCAGAAGAAATACCGTTTGCCAGATGAATTAAAATCTCAACATCAGCAGCCGTATTATCATCAATTTTCTTAATCTTAATTTTCCCCTTATCATTCGCTTTAATAATCGAATCAATCAAGGTCGATGTTGTTTTCCCAAAGGGAATCTCAACAATTCTAAGGGTTTTATTGTCAACTTTCTCAATACGGGCTCTCACCTTAACAGCACCACCACGCAAACCATCGTTGTATCGGCTGACATCAACCATCCCTGCAGTTGGGAAATCTGGATAAATCTCAAACTCCTCTTCTTTCAGATAAGCGATACAAGCCGCTATCAATTCATTAAAGTTGTGTGGTAATATTTTTGAAGCCAAACCTACTGCAATACCTTCAACTCCTTGTGCAAGTAGTAATGGAAATTTAACTGGTAAAGTTATCGGTTCTTTATTTCGACCATCGTAAGATTGTTTCCAATTGGTCGTTTTAGGATTAAATAAAACCTCAAGAGCAAACTTCGACAATCGTGCTTCGATATAACGAGGAGCTGCAGCAGAATCACCCGTTAGGATATTCCCCCAGTTTCCTTGCATATCAATCAATAAATCCTTCTGTCCCAGCTGAACCAAAGCATCTCCAATAGATGCATCTCCATGAGGGTGAAACTGCATGGTATTACCAATGATGTTAGCTACCTTATTGTACCTACCATCATCAAGTTTTTTCATTGAATGTAGAATTCTACGTTGCACTGGCTTTAAGCCATCATTCACATAAGGAACGGCACGTTCAAGAATTACATATGAGGCATAATCTAAAAACCAATTCTCATACATCCCCGAAAGATAGGTCACATTTCGCAACGCTTCAGAGCCTTGCTCTTCGTTTTGATCGTCTCTTTCTTCAGGGGTTTCTAAACCGTTAGTCTCGTCGATACTCATTGATATCCAATTTTATTTCTACTAGTTTAAAAAACTAGGTTTTTATTTTTATTTACCTTATTTCTTGACAATTCTGCACTTCAATTATTAGCCATTAATTTCGTCACGCTCAACATGCAAATTATCAATAATAAATTCTTGTCTATTAGGCGTATTCTTTCCCATGTAAAATGAAAGCATATCGGAAACTGATTCTTCCTTTTTCATTAAAACAGGATCTAAACGAATATCCTTACCAATAAAATATTTGAATTCATCTGGAGAGATCTCACCTAAACCCTTAAATCGAGTAATCTCAGGATTAGCTCCCAAACGTTTCATTGCTCTTTCTCTTTCCTCCTCAGTATAACAATATTTTGTCGTTTTCTTATTTCGAACTCGGAATAAAGGTGTTTGCAAAATATACAAGTGCCCACTTCTTACGACATCAGGGAAAAACTGAAGGAAAAATGTAATTAATAATAGTCTAATGTGCATACCATCGACATCGGCATCCGTTGCGATAATCACATTATTATAACGTAATCCCTCAAGACCATCCTCAATATTCAATGCTGCTTGCAGAAGATTAAACTCCTCATTTTCGTATACGATCTTCTTAGTCAAACCATATGTATTCAATGGCTTACCCTTTAAACTAAATACTGCCTGCGTATTTACTGATCGAGATTTTGTTATCGATCCACTTGCCGAGTCTCCCTCGGTAATAAAGATACTTGTCTCAGATTTGCTTTCGTGTGTCGAATTAAAGTGAACTCGACAATCACGCAATTTCTTATTATGTAAGTTCGCTTTCTTAGCTCGCTCTTTTGCTATTTTTTTAATTCCAGAGATGGCTTTACGCTCCTTCTCAGACTCCAGAATCTTTCTGTAAATCGCATCAGCAACTTCAGGATTTTTATGCAGATAATTATCCAGATTAGAAGTCACAAAATCCATAATAAAGTTTCGAACCGAAGGGCCATCAGGTCCAATATCCTTTGATCCGAGCTTGGTTTTAGTCTGTGATTCAAAAACTGGCTCTTGTACTTTAATGCTAATTGCTGCAATAATTGAGGTTCTAATATCAGAAATATCAAAATCCTTTTTGTAAAAATCGCGAACAGCTTTTACAACTGCCTCACGAAATGCCGCTAGATGTGTACCACCCTGAGTTGTGTGCTGACCATTAACAAATGAGTAATATTCTTCGCCATATTGATGACCATGCGTCATAGCCAATTCGATATCTTCTCCCTTAAGGTGAATGACTTCGTAAAGACTTTTACTATTCATGTTCTCATGCAACAAATCAAGAAGTCCATTTTTAGATAGGAATTTCTTGCCGTTGAAATAAATTGAAAGACCTGCGTTCAAATAAACGTAATTCTTCAGCATGGTTTCGATATACTCACTTATGAAGCGGTAATTCGAAAACATCTCCTGATCGGGATGAAAAGTGATACGTACACCATTCTTCTCTTCGCTTGCCTGTATTTCCTCCTCATTTATAATCTCTCCTCTACAAAAAGTAGCTTTTTTCACTTCTCCTTCGCGGAAAGATTCCACAATAAATTCGTCAGAAAGAGCATTAACAGCCTTGATACCAACACCATTAAGACCCACTGATTTCTTAAACACAGCAGAATCATATTTAGCTCCGGTATTCATTTTCGAAGTTACATCGATCACTTTACCCAAAGGTATTCCACGACCATAGTCACGGATACACACAGTACGATCAGTAATATCAACATGAATTGATTTACCAATTCCCATTGCAAATTCATCGATAGAGTTATCGATAACCTCTTTAATCAGGATATAAATACCATCGTCATGAGAAGAACCATCGCCCAACTTTCCGATATACATACCAGGACGTTTACGAATATGTTCTTTCCAATCGAGTGTTCTAATTGAATCTTCTGAATATTTAGCTGTCATATATTGAAGCGCTCAAAATGTTAACAAATAATAAGGCCTTTGATTATCAAGAACCTTAGCATGAAGAATAGGTTTGAAAAGTGAATCAGCTTATAGTTACAACCTACACTTCGAGTGGACTGGCACTGCTAGAAACTTGCTCTCTTTGAGAGCTTATTGAGATTAAAATTTTCCTAGAAAATTCAGCCACCCACAAATATAGCTAAAAGTATGACTTTTCCGAAAGTAGTTTATCAACAGCTCATTAATTGGAAACTGTATAAAGAACCAAACTTGCTGTAAACAGGGAGTTGTATAAGCACACATACAAAGCTGGCATTGTTGATAACAGAATTTAGATAACATAATTTAAAACAATTCTGAAATTGATCATATTAACTTAAACAACAGCCTCTAATTATCTATCATTTAAAATTCTAAGAATCATAAAAACATATCATTTATGCAAACCATTGCACTAAATAATGGTAATTACTCACAATTTCACGAATGAAATAATCAATATTTGCATACATTTGCGGCCTAAATTTAGAGCGTTATGAATTTTAAATTTGTTCTGAACATCCTGGGACGTATACTTCTCATAATAGCTGCTTTCATGTTGACAATCATACCATGGGTCATCTATTTTCATGAAAACAGCATATTATTTGCCATCGAAGAATCTATAGCAATTCCTTTAATTACAGGCTTAATATTGATCTTCCTAACTAAAGGCTATCGTAAAGAAATTGGTGCCAAAGAGGCCTATATTCTTGCATCCGCGGCTTGGGTAATCATGGGAATAACTGGTAGTTTACCTTTTTGGTTAAGCCATACAACCAACAGTTTTATCGATGCACTTTTTGAATCTATTTCAGGTTTCACAACAACAGGTTCCTCTATCCTAACTGATATCGAAGCAGCACCCAAAGCCGTTTTATATTGGCGTAGCCTAACCCATTGGATAGGTGGAATGGGAATCATCGTATTAACAGTTGCTATATTCCCATCACTTCGAATTGCATCTTACCGACTTTTTTCCAGTGAGTCATCGGGTATCGATTCCAGCAAATTGATGCCGAAAACCTCATCCATGGCAAAACGCTTATGGGTCATCTATATCAGTTTAACCGCTATCATGACATTGGTGTTGATGTTGGGCGGTGTGAACTTTTATGAAAGCATCTGCCATGCATTTGCAAGTATTGCTACCGGAGGTTTTTCCACAAAAAATGCCAGCGCCGGATCTTACACGCCATTTGTTCAATATGTCATGATGTTTTTCATGTTAATCTCAGGTATCAACTTTGCTTTGCACTATGGTCTTATAAAAGGGCGATTCAAAGACTTATTCAATAATATTGAGTTAAGGACATATCTCTGCATTATCTTCATAGTGGGAATTTCTATCAGTTTAATGCTTTATTTTCAACTTGGTTTACCTTTTGAGCGAGCTTTTCGAGATTCATTTTTCCAGGTAATCTCTGTTATCACAGCTACAGGATTCGCCTCTGCCGATTATTTAGAGTGGAATCAAGTATCCTGGCTACTTATATTCTTATTGATGTTTGTTGGTGCTTGTGTCGGCTCTACAGGTGGTGGTATAAAAGTGATCCGACATGTCATCGCTGCTAAAGTCATCTTTCGCTTGTTTCAACAACAAATACACCCACACCGGGTTAAATCCATACAGGTCAATAAAAAATCGATTGATGAAAAGAAGGTTCATGCTATTGTGACTTTTATCTTCATCTATCTCTTTATTTTCTTTATAGGAGGAATGTGTTTGTTGGCAACAGGCTTGGATCCAGCTTCCGCTTTTAGTGCATCTATAACATCTATGGGCGGGATAGGTCCTGGTCTTGGAACTATTGGACCGGCATCTAATTTTGCTCACCTTTCGGATCTTGCGAAGATTATTCTGCCTATCCTGATGATCATCGGCCGACTGGAGATTCTAAGCTTTACAGTCATGTTTACATCAAACTTTTGGAAAAAAAACTGGTAATCGTGAAAAGTTCACCCTACACTAGCCGTAAAACACAGAAAAGACGGCTTTATATTTAAAAATCCATTTTATTGTTGCAACTTACCTAGAGTAGCTTTGACTTACATTTTTCACAACCAAAAGCTATTTTAAACCTCATCAATAAAAAGAGTTGTCATATGTGTTTTTCACCAGAAGCTAGTTTTGCGGGGGGAGTAATCATTTCAACAATAGGGATTGCTACAATTAAAAAAGTACACAAATCATCTCAACTCGTTTTTGCAAGTATTCCTTTATTTTTCGGTATTCAACAAATTGCAGAAGGCTTTTTATGGCTTTCACTACCCTATTCCGAATATGAAACGATTCAAAAAATTAGTGCCTACACATTCTTAGTAATGGCTCAGGTCCTTTGGCCACTTATAATTCCTATTTCCCTTCTTCTCATGGAAGAAAATAAGACAAGAAAAAAAGGATTGAAAATTCTGATGACAGCAGGCTTATCCTTATCGATATATTACATTTATTGCTTGCTGGTATTTGATGTAAATCCTCAAATTATGGATTATCATATCAAATACAAAACCAATTTTCCCAGATCACTGAGAATACCAGCTTTCATAGTTTACTTAACGGTAACGATCACACCACTATTTTTGTCGACAGTAAAAAAAACACATTTATTAGGCAGTTTAATGTTCTTATCATGTATTGTCAGCGTATTATTTTTCACACAATACCTCACCTCTGTTTGGTGCTTCTTTGCTGCTATAATAAGTGGAGTCATTTACTGGATTCTGAGAGATACAAAGAAAGACTTTATTAAAAATTCAGCCCAAACAGATCCGTTCATAAATAGAAGATAATAAAGCCTATTGATTTCATTTTTGATTGGAAAAAAAAGAATTTACCACATATTATATCGGAAGCTATAGCTAGAAATTTCATAACTTAGGCTTAGGCCAGAAAAACATCATCAAAAGATGAATGAATTTACGATGGTTTCCACACTAAAATTTGAATACTAACAAACCTAAATTTACCAATGGCTAACAATTAAGTATTGCGGTTAAATTTCTGCGATTTATCGGATAATATTTCATGTACAATAAAACGAATTACTATGAACAAGACAGACTTAAACAAATCCAGACGATCTTTTGTTAAGAAATTAGGAGCGTCTGTAACTTTCATTGTACTAGGGAACAGTCTTGCATGCAGTAGCGGTAACAGCAACGGCAATAGTACTAATAATGATAACGAAGATGACGGCGACGGTGAAAATAACAACGGCGATATGCAAACCTATAATGAGTGGATAAAAGAAGCCAGTATGCCATATAAACTTCAGGAAATATATTGCACCGTTTTGAATAATAAAATTCATGTTGCAGGTGGTTTCATAGATAATAATGGCATAATTGATATCTCCTCAAATCACATCTTGTTTGATCCTAATGAAAACCTTTGGAAATCGATGGCCTCAATTCCCGAGCCCCGTCACCATCTTCAACTTATTAATCATCAAGGAAAGCTTTATGCTCTGGGAGGTTTTAATGCAAAATCAGAGAACGAATCGTGGATGATGGAAGAACAAGCTTGGAGATTTGACTATGCAAATGATGCTTGGGAAGTTATGAATTCAGCACCAAAGAAAAATGCAGAAACAGTTTCGGCTAGCTTGGGAAATTTTATTCATATTGTAGGAGGTCGCCAACCCAAAGGAATATCAAATTCTAGATATGGGGATCATGAAGATACCGATTCACATTTAATGTATGATGCAGTTTCAAACTCTTGGGATTTTGCCTCTCCAGCATTAAGTAAACGAAATAGTGCAGCTGGCGTTGTTATCGATGGCTTATTATATATCGCTGGGGGAAGAACAATGAGTGGTAACAATGTTTCCAGTCTTGAAATTTATAACCCTCAGGAAGATAAATGGAGAAATGGCACCCCTATGCCACAAGCTCAGGCAGGCCTTGCAGCTGCAAGCATAAATGGTAAATTATATGCATTCGGTGGAGAATACTCTGGTAATGGAGGTGGCGTATTCAAAGAATGCTGGACCTACAACCCCGTATCTGATCAATGGGCAGAGTCTGTGCCGATGCTAACACCGAGACATGGTTTAGGAGCAGCAACAATAGGCACGAAGATATATGCTATTGGTGGAGCAAAAAAAGCGAATGCTGTTGAAACAAGTAGTCTTTTAGAGTCTATCCAGTTTCAATAGAAATTACTTATCCATATCGGAAGCTTAGAATGGATTCCTGACAAATAAATTGGGTTTACTTCGGAGTATTTATGCCTTCGCTACCGGTTTTGTATCGTTTTTTTTCAGATAAATATCTCCATTAAATAGTAATCCTAAATCGAATCTTCCTGCTTACAAAAATCCTAACTTCAACAATTTAATTATCACAAAGGAAATTGTCACCATTTCTAAAGCAACAACTGCGATTAGCATACCAGCTCCAGAATTTTCCAACACTTGCTTATAACGTGCAAATTGCTTTTGAGGGTACAAACGAGATACCCACCAACGAGTGATTCTATAAAAGAAGTATCCTAATCCCAAACCTAAAGCCATTCCTCCTAGAATATCACCTGGATAATGCAGACCTAAATACAATCGAGTATAAACAATCAATAAAGACCATAGTGTGATAAATATGGCATATACATTATTCTTAAAAAGCCTTGATGTATAGATCGCAAATGCAAAAACAGCCGAAGCATGCGATGACACAAATCCAAATGGATCACCCGCATACGCTTTTACTAAATTAACCGTTCCCATAAGGTCAGGTTCGTGACTCGGGCGGTAACGCTGAAGAATATTTTTAAAAAGATATGTTGAGATTAAATCACCAAATAAGATCAACAGTGATAATCCAATTAACCACCACCAGGCTTCTTTTGCCTTATACTTAAATATCTGATAAGCAACTAATATATAAAATGGTATCCAAAACTCGATTCGAGTAAAAAACATCATGATCGCATCCCAGAATGGACTATGAGAAGAATTGAACCAAATTAAAAGTTCTTTATCGAGTTGAAGTAAAGTTTCCATAGAGAATAATAAGTATAAGAGAACAATATCACAACGCAAGATTAGGTGCATTTATTGCACTTAAGCATGCTTGTATACCTGAATATTGTCGATCAGTTTAGAGCAAAAAATAGGCTTGGGATCACCAAGCCTAAATCATAAAAAATATCTTAAAGAATTACTCAGCTTTATCAGCTATCGCATTATCTTCATTTATAGCCATCCAAAGCATATCCTTTAGCTCAACAAGGCCTTGCTGGGCAACTGAAGAGATAAATGTACATGGTATATTAGGCAAGTCTTCACGAATCTCATCTTTCAACTCCTCATCCAACATGTCAGCTTTTGTAATCGCTAGTAATCGTTTTTTATCTAAAAGTTCCGGATTGAATTGTTTTAATTCATTCAAGAGAATTTTGTATTCATTGTGAATATCATTACTATCGGCAGCAACCATAAACAAGAGTACTGAATTTCGCTCGATATGACGTAAGAATCTCAAACCTAATCCACGACCTTCATGCGCACCCTCGATAATTCCAGGAATATCCGCCATTACGAATGAACGATTATCACGATACCCAACAATACCCAAGTTAGGAACCAGAGTCGTAAATGGATAATCTGCAATTTTAGGCTTAGCAGCAGAAACGACAGATAACAAAGTTGATTTCCCAACACTTGGAAAACCGACCAAACCAACATCAGCTAAAACTTTAAGCTCCAAAATAACGGCACGTTCAACACGTTCCTCACCTTGTTGTGCATAACGAGGGGTTTGATTGGTTGACGATCGGAAATTCCAGTTACCCAGACCACCTCGACCACCTTTAACAAGAACTTTGCTCTCACCATCCTCAGTCACATCAAAGATAACCTCACCAGTTTCGGCATCACGTGCTACCGTTCCTAAAGGAACTTCAATAATTTCATCAGCTCCTTCATAACCTGTACTTCGACTTTGTCCTCCAGAACCACCATCTTTAGCGAACACGTGTCGGCTAAAACGTAAGTGAATTAAAGTCCAAAGTTGCTTATTAGCTCTGATAATAATATGACCACCACGACCACCATCGCCACCATCAGGTCCACCTTTCATGGTTAACTTATCACGGTGAAGGTGAGCCGATCCTTGACCACCGGCACCAGAGCGACAAAATATTTTAACGTAATCTACAAAATTAGATCCTGCCATCTTGTATCAATTTTTAGCCTATATAGCTACAGCTATTTGCTATGAGTAAAAACAACTAATGCAAATTAGCAAAGGCTGTACTTAAAAATTCGTAATTTATACGATATTGAGTTCCTTCTTAGAACACGCTTTCTTAACAAGAACCGCAATTCTTTCAAAAACCTCAGAGAGTGATCCCATACCATCAACGGCACAATAAAGATCTTGTTTTTTATAATATTCGGCAATCGGAGCTGTTACATCATCATAAATTCTCAAACGCTTGACAATAACCTCTCTTCCGCTATCATCAGGTCGACCTGAGGACTCCCCTCTTTTTAGTAATCGTTGAATCAGAATTTCTTCTTCAACTTTTAGTTCGATTACCAAATCAACTTTGCCATTTCTTTCGGCCAGCATTCCTGCAAAATGATCGGTTTGCCCAATATGACGAGGAATCCCATCATAAACAATACCTCTTGCAGCAGAATGCTGATCTAAAAATTTTTCTACTATTCGATAAGCTAATTTATCCGGAAAAAAATTTCCACCATCAATTAACCTTTTAGCTTCTAAACCTTCCGGTGTTGCAAATTTTATTTCTTCCCGACACACATCCCCTGTGGATAGGTGAATCAAGTTGAATTCTTCTTGCAATAATTTAGATTGAGTCCCTTTTCCAGATCCTGGAGGCCCAAACATGATGATATTCACCATAGAACTTATCTGAAATAAAATCAATAATGATCATGAATCATCAAGGAATCACCTATTTAGCAAAGTAATCCTTAATAAATACAATCGAATATAACTAGTCGATTACAGTATAAACATCAGGAAGATTTCTTCCGATACCATCGTAATCTAGACCACGACCAACAATAAAATCATTAGGAATATCGATACCAACGTAATCAATCTTAATGTCACGCTTTAAAGCATCTGGCTTAAATAGCATAGTTGCCACAAGAATTTCCTTAGCCTTATATTCTTCAATTTGAGCTAAAGTATTCTCCATTGTAATTCCTGTATCAATAATATCTTCAAGAATAACAACTGTTCGATCTTTAAGATCCTCAGTGAAACCCATCAATTTTTTCACCTTACCTGTTGTTCCCATACCTTCATATGAAGCTAAACGCATGAAAGTAATTTCAGCATTTTCAACAGTTATTAGTTTCATCAAATCGGATGCAAACATGAATGATCCATTTAGAATACAAATAAACATTGGATTCTTTCCAGCTAAATCCTTGTTCATCTTCTCTGCCATTTCTGCAATAGCATTATCAATCTTCTCAGCAGGGATAGATACCCTGAACTCTCTATCAAGAAGTTTTACAGTTTTCATCTGTCTATAATTTTATTTGCCTTCCCAGTTCTTTCGGAAAGAGTTCGCTTTATAAAACTCCAAATGGAATTAAATAAATGCTTCCGTTAGGTGATTATTCGTTTGATTTTATTTCTAAGTAAGCCTTTTTATTCTCTTTTAAGAAAATCCACGTTCAAGCTTCTTTATTCTGTTAAGGTCTAGCTGAATCAAAGCTAAACCCAAACCTTAAAACTTTCAAGATAAGCCATCTAAAGGATAAAAAAAAAGTTTTAAATCCATAATGTAACATCCATATATTTTTTCCATTTTTGCCTTAAACAAAAGCAACCATATGTTTGTTGATCATATAGAACTAAAACAATTCTTACTTGGCGACAAAAGTACAATTTTTTGTTATTAATTTTATAAATCCACCAATTAAAACACGATGAAAGCGAAAGTTAGTATTATCATGGGAAGTACTTCGGATCTTCCAGTTATGGAAAAGGCAGCCCAAATTTTGAACGATTTTAAAATTCCATTCGAAATAAATGCCTTATCAGCACACCGTACTCCTGAAGAAGTTGAAGTTTTTGCAAAAGGTGCTATGAACAATGGGATTAAAGTTATAATCGCCGGAGCAGGTATGGCAGCGCATCTACCAGGTGTAATTGCAGCTATGACACCACTACCAGTTATTGGTGTACCAATCAAAGCAAGTCTTGACGGAATGGATGCTTTACTTGCAATAGCACAAATGCCTCCAGGAATTCCTGTTGCAACAGTTGCAATCAATGGTGCTATGAATGCCGGTATTTTAGCTGCTCAAATTATTGCATCGGGTGACGAAGCTCTTCAAGCTGAAGTTATTAAATTTAAGGAAAGTCTTAAGCAAAAGATTGTAAAGGCAAATGAAGATCTATCAACTGTAGAATATGATTTCCGTGTGAAATAAGTAGTGATTGATCGCATACTCTCAATCAGAGAGAACAACTTTAAGAATCCGCAAAGTATAAATTTACTTTGCGGATTTTTTATTTACTAATAACCAACCAGTTAAAAAACGAAATTATATTTGACATATTAATAATTCTAAACTAACTTCATGATTGATCTTAAACCATTTAGCAATGAAATCGATCAATCTTATACTATTCATTTTACTTTTACCACACATCTGCAAAGCCTCTTCTGAAAATCATTTAGCAGGTGCACGATCAAATGCAATGGCAAAAGCATCTGTTGCTTCAGTTGATGTATGGGGTAATTACAACAATCAGGCAAGCTTAGCCAAACTCAAAAACATTCATTTAGGCGTTTTTTACGAAAATCGTTTTCAACTTGAAGATTTGAGCACCAAAGCAATTGCCTTTTACCTACCTACTAAACTTGGAGGTTTTAACCTCAATTATTCACAATTTGGCTCAGATTTGTACAAAGAGAGTAAGATTGGCATTGGTTATTCGAAAGCATTAGGAAAACATTTTTGGGCCAGCGTTCAAATCAACCAAATGCGGGTAAAACTGCATGAAACATATGGAGAGCAAAGCAAGTATAACTTCGAACTTGGTTTATTAGCTGAAATATTTTCTGATTTTCATATAGGCTTTCATCTTTTTAATCCAACTCAGGAAAAATTTGAAACCCTGTATTTTGATGAAGCCATCCCCACTGTTGCACGCTTCGGTTTTTCCTGGCAACTATCAAAAGAAACGATACTCAATTCAGAGGCAGAAAAAGACTTTGATAATGACATACGCTTGAAATTTGGTTTGGAATATGAATTGCTGAATCATCTACATATCCGATTAGGTGTTTCCAATCATCCCAATCAAATTAGCTTCGGCTTGGGTTATCAACACAAGGCCATTAAAATGAATATAGCCTATTCTAAACATCAAAATTTAGGCTATACCCCTTCAATTGATCTCAACATCTCATTTTAAGATCTGGCTATGCTCAAGATTAAGACCATATTAATTCCTTTTATTATCATGCTTTTTATCTGCACAAAGCTCGCAGGACAAAATACAGCTAGCAAAAATGATATTATTGAAAAGGTAATAGAGAGTATTGCTGAAGATTCTGATGAAAACTTAGATTATACCGAATTACTAGAACGATTCAATATATTATATGACAATCCCATTAACTTAAACAGTGCTAGTAAAAAAAACTTAGAACAATTGTATCTCCTTTCAGATTATCAAATCCAAAACCTGTTGGAATACAGAAAAGAAAGCGGTCTTATTTATAGTTTCTTCGAACTAAGGCTACTTGATGGCTTCAATTATTCTATCCTTCAAAAAATAATGCCTTTTACAAGCCTGGAGATTGACTCTCAAAAAATTTCACTTCCAACTAAAAGTAAAGCCAAACATTTTATTCTAGTCCGAACTCAAAGGACTTTAGAACAAGAAGAGGGCTATGAATCTTATAATTCTGAGGACAATGAATCCATAGAAAACGAAAACGACCCTCAATATCTTGGCAATGAATGGAAGTATTACACACGCTATAAATATAGCTCTCCCAAAGAGAATATAAAGTTTGGATTTACTGCCGAAAATGATGCAGGCGAGCCATTCTTTGAAGGTAAAAACCCTGAAGGATTTGATTTTTATTCTGCATTTGCAGAATTTAAGGGCAATGGAACGATACGACAAATTAATATAGGTGATTACCAAATCAAATTTGGGCAAGGTTTAAGTCTTTGGTCAGGATTAGCATCTAGAAAATCTACATTTACAACTCAAAATGCCAAAAGATTACAAGGAGTTAAATCCTATCATTCAACTGATGAAAACCTATTTTTCAGAGGTGGTGCAATCCAATTCAAACTCCTAAAAAACATCAACTTAACCGCTTTTGCTTCATCTAAAAAACGAGATGCAAGCATCGAAAATGGTTTTACAAGAAGCATCATTAATACAGGACTACATCGATCATATCGTGAAATGGAACAAAAGGATAAACTCGATGAAAAAGTCTGGGGAGGGACATTGCTTTTCCAGCTAAATAAAGTCGAGTTTGGAGCTTCATTTCTAAAATCACAATTTTCACCTGAACTTGCTAGTAAAATAGATGAACTCAATAAGATTTATGACTTTTCAGGAAAAGAAAACCATAATTTAAGTATCTACTATGAAACTCGAATTAAAAAAATGCATTTTTATGGTGAAGTGGGACAAAGTAAATCTGGAGGCAAGGCCATCCTTCAGGGCATGCAACTACAAGCCCATCCTCAATTATCTATAGAAGTTATCTATCGAAATTACGACAAGGATTACCAAGCTCTTTATGGCAACGCCTTTGGAGAACAATCTGGCACACAAAACGAAGAAGGTTTTTATTTTGGAGCTGAGCTTCATCCTTATCCAAAATGGACTGTTTTAGCCTACTATGACCTATACGAATTCCCTTGGCTTAAATATCGCGTTAACTCTCCTACCACTGGCCGCGATTATCTTTCTCAAATAGAATTTAATCCCAATAAAAAAGTATCAGTTTATTTCAGATATAAACATGAAACCAAACCAGAGAATACAAATGATGAAAAGATAAAAACCCCTATTGAAGTCTCAAAGAAACAATATCGTCTGCATTTATCAGCCAAACTCAATGAGAATTGGGAGATTAGAAATCGTTTAGAATTATCAGAGTACAAAAAATCGAAAAAAGAAAACGGCTATCTACTTTATCAGGATCTCATCTATCATCATAGCCAGCTTCCATTCACAAGCAGCATTCGTTATGCTCTGTTTGATACAGATTCTTTTGATACCAGAATTTATGCTTATGAAAATGACATTCTATATGCTTTTTCAATACCGGCCTATTTCAATAAGGGATCGCGGTTTTATTTCAATATCAGATACAAATTCAATAGATCTGCTAGTCTGTATCTACGATATGCACACACACAATACAGCAATTCCAAAAGTATTGGCTCTGGAAACTCCGAAATATCAGGTGACACAAAATCAGAAATTAAACTACAGCTAAAACTAAGTTTATAAAAAAATGCCACTTAATTATTAAGTGGCATTTCTAAAGTTTATTAATAAGTCATATAAACGTAACCCGATAATGGTTTTTTATTTACACCAAATTTGAATACGTAAAAGTACGTTCCTGGAGGAAGTCTATCCTGAGAAATTTGTCCAGAAACATTGCCATATCCTTCCCAACTGTTATCGTAGTCGCGCTTTTTATAAACAATATTCCCCCATCTATTAAAGATCTCCAGACTATTTTCCGGGAACTTCTCTAATCCAACAATCTTAAACTTATCATTTAAAAAGTCGTTATTAGGGGTAATCGCATTTGGAATAAACACATCTATAGGGACAACCGTAATTTTAACTCTACCTTGTGCAGATAAGCCACTGTCATCACTCACTTCATATAACATGGTCAATTCTCCAATGTATCGCTCTCTAGCATTAAATACCATACTAAGAAGATCATCAAGCGAGATAACATCATTATTATTAAGGATTCGTCCATTTGAAAGAACAATCTCCCCAAAATCGACCGTTGTCAAAATCTTCACTGAAAGCTCATCTCCATCCGGATCATAAGGACTTTCCAAATTAATCGGATTATTCAATGAGGCTTCTTCCACTTCCATTTCGAAGTCGAAAACCCGTGGAGCATCATTCCCCGGTATAACAGAAATTGTCACTGTAGCTTGTCCACATGCTGCTAAGGTTTCATTATCACAAATCTCATAGATAAAACCGTCTGTCCCACTAAAATCTGCATCAGGAATATATGTATAGGTTCCATTAGCATTAATAGTTAAACTACCATATTCAACATCTTTAATAGGTGAGGTGTTAATCTCAAAAGAATCACTATCAATATCTGAATCATTATCTAAAACACTTGACCCATTCAATATTTCATCCTCATTCACTTGAGCCTCATCGTTCATAGCCAAAGGCGCATCATTCACTGATAGGATAGTAATATTAACAGTGGCTTGATTACATTGCTGAGGCGATCCATCATCACAGACACTGTATACAAACGAATCTGAACCATTAAAATTCAACTCAGGTGTATAAGTATAAGTTCCATCAAGATGAATAACCAATTCACCATACTTCACATTCACCACAGGAATTGTATTGATGGTCAATGAAGTACCCGGAGCATTATAATCATTACTCAACAGATTCTCACCATTCAAGATCTCATCTTCATTCACTTGTGAATAATCATCATTCGCTTTTAAAATCTCATCAACATCTGTTACTGAAATCATAAAATTATCGGCTATTACAGATCCATCTGAACTACGTGCCTCTATACGAATCAAGTGAGATTCATCCATCTCAAAGTCGATTAAATTGGCATTTGCAATAGTCACAACACCTGTGTTTAAATCAATCTTAAATCGACCACCTGCATCATCCAATAGGTAATAACTAATTGCATCACCATCCTCATCAGTCGCCAGAGCAGTAATATGAACCGGAGAATCGTTTGCCTCAATCTCGCTAATAATATTATCAACAGGATCGTTATCTATTAAGTTGGTAATGGCATGATCCGTATCGCCTCCAGTACCATCGACATCGGTAACAAAAATTGGAAAATCTCCTGAGATTTTAGAACCATCTGCACTTCTTGCTTCTATTCGAATACTATGAGTAGAATTGCTCTCAAAATCAATCTGACTTTCATCTTTCACAGTCACAACTCCTGACAATTCTTGTATCTTGAATCGACCATTATCATCATCAAGTAAGTGATAAGTAATTGGATCATCATCAAGATCAGTAGCATGTGCTGTAATATATACAGGTGCATCATTTAATACATTCTCACTGATAACATTCTCTCGTTCCTCATTATCGATTAAATCACTAACAGGATGATCCGTATCGCCATCTGCATCGGTAATTAAAATAGTGAAGTCCTCTTCTATGCTTGAACCATCTGAACTTGTTGCTTTTATTGTAATGATGTGTGATTCGTCCGTTTCAAAGTCAATCAGACTCGCATCGGCTACAGTCACAACACCTGTGTTTGCATCAATCTTAAATCGACCTGAGGCATCATCCACTAATTCATAGGTGATATTATCACCATCTTCATCAGTTGCCAAAGCCGTGATATAAACCGGTGCATCGGCAAGCACATTCTCACTTATTGTGTTATCTGCAGGATCGTTATCAATCAAGTTGGTAATAGCATGATCCGTATCGCCACCCGTTGCGTCAACATCAGTCACAACAATCGTGAAGCTCTCCTCAATCGTGGAGCTATCTGAACTTGTTGCTTTTATTGTAATGATATGTGATTCGTCCGTTTCAAAGTCAATCAGACCTGCATCGGCTACAGTCACAACGCCAGTGTTTGCATCAATCTTAAATCGACCTGAGGCATCATCCACTAATTCATAGGTAATGTTATCACCATCTTCATCAGTTGCCAAAGCCGTGATATAAACCGGTGCATTGGTAAGAACATTCTCACTTATCGTGTTATCTGCCGGATCATTATCGATCAAGTTGGTAATAGCATGATCCGTATCGCCACCTGTGGCGTCAACATCAGTTACAACAATCGTAAAGCTCTCCTCAATTGTGGAGCTGTCTGAACTTGTTGCTTTTATTGCAATGGTGTGTGATTCGTCCATTTCAAAGTCAATCAGACTCGCATCGGCAACCGTCACAACACCTGTGTTTGCATCAATCTTAAATCGACCTGAGGCATCATCCACTAATTCATAGGTAATGTTATCACCATCTTCGTCAGTTGCCAAAGCCGTGATATAAACCGGTGCATTGGTAAGAACATTCTCACTGATTGTGTTATCTGCAGGATCGTTATCAATCAAGTTGGTAATAGCATGATCTGTATCACCACCCGTTGCGTCAACATCAGTCACAACAATGGTAAAGCTCTCCTCAATTGTAGAGCTGTCTGAACTTGTTGCTTTTATTGTAATGATATGTGATTCGTCCGTTTCAAAGTCAATCAGACCTGCATCGGCAACAGTCACAACACCTGTGTTTGCATCAATCTTAAATCGACCTGAGGCATCATCCACTAATTCATAGGTAATGTTATCACCATCTTCATCAGTTGCCAGAGCCGTGATATAAACAGGAGCATCAACAAGAACATTCTCACTGATTGTGTTATCTGCCGGATCGTTATCAATCAAATTAGTAATGGCATGATCCGTATCACCACCTGTTGCATCAACATCAGTTACAACAATGGTAAAGCTCTCCTCAATAGTTGAGCTGTCTGAACTTGTTGCTTTTATTGTAATGATATGTGATTCGTCCGTTTCAAAGTCAATCAGACTCGCATCGGCTATAGTCACAACGCCTGTGTTTGCATCAATCTTAAATCGACCACCTGCATCATCCACTAATTCATAGGTAATGTTATCACCATCTTCGTCAGTTGCCAAAGCCGTGATATAAACCGGTGCATCAACAAGAACATTCTCACTTATTGTGTTATCTGCAGGATCGTTATCAATCAAGTTGGTAATGCCATGATCCGTATCGCCACCTGTTGCATCAACATCAGTCACAACAATGGTAAAACTCTCCTCAATTGTAGAGCTATCTGAACTTGTTGCTTTTATTGTAATGATGTGTGATTCGTCCGTTTCGAAGTCAATCAGACCTGCATCGGCAACAGTCACAACACCTGTGTTTGCATCAATCTTAAATCGACCTGAGACATCATCCACTAATTCATAGGTGATATTATCACCGTCCTCATCAGTAGCCAAAGCTGTGATATAAACAGGTGCATCCGCAAGAACATTCTCACTGATTGTGTTATCTGCCGGATCATTATCGATCAAGTTGGTAATAGCATGATCCGTATCACCACCTGTCGCATCAACATCAGTCACAACAATGGTAAAGCTCTCCTCAATTGTAGAGCTATCTGAACTTGTTGCTTTTATTTTAATAATATGTGATTCGTCAGTTTCAAAGTCAATCAGACCTGCATCCGCTACCGTCACAACACCGGTATTTGCATCAATCTTGAATCTATTTCCTGCGTTATCAACTAATTCATAGGTGATATTATCACCATCCTCATCAGTTGCCAAAGCCGTGATATAAACAGGTGCATTGGTAAGCACATTCTCGCTGATTGTGTTATCTGCCGGATCGTTATCAATCAAGTTGGTAATAGCATGGTCCGTATCACCACCTGTCGCGTCAACATCAGTTACAACAATCGTGAAACTCTCCTCAATAGTTGAGCTGTCTGAACTTGTTGCTTTTATTGTAATGGTGTGTGATTCGTCCGTTTCAAAGTCAATAAGACTCGCATCGGCTACAGTCACAACACCTGTGTTTGCATCAATCCTAAATCGACCACCTGCATCATCCACTAATTCATAGGTAATGTTATCACCATCTTCATCAGTAGCTAAAGCGGTAATATGCACCAAATCATCAAGCTCCACATTTTCACTAATAGAATTAGCATCAGAATCGTTATCAATTAAATCACCAATAGGACTATTCCCATCAATAATCGTAATGACTTTTCTTTGCTCTCCATTCTCTACAGCATTCTCAGCTGATATAATATCAATACTAACAGTTTCATCAGACTCATTCAAAATATCCTGAATAGAAGAGAGTGTAACCACACCACTTGATGCTCCTACTGGAATCTCAATGAGGGTTGAATTTGTAGCATTATTACCTGGACTCAAGGCATAATCACTTGCCTCTGCAGTACCTCCATAAGCAAGGTTTATTCTAACTGGTAAGAGGGTTGGATAATCTAATTCAACAACAATTTCAGAGCTTTCATCATCCTCTTGAATAATTGATTCAGATACAGATAAACTAACCTTTAAAGGAGCCACTCCAAAATATTGATTAAAATACTCTGTTCCCCATGAATACATGGTATATGAACGAGGATTCTCGTTTGTTATCTCCTTCGAAGGATAACTCACTTCGACAAGATATTTTTTACCAATTTCAGGATTAAAAATAAAATTCCCTAACTCTTTATTATACCCTAGAGGCTCCAACGCTTGGGTCGTAAAGGTTTTTTTCAATTCATCTCCTGCATCTAAAACAGTATTGTTATTGCTATCAAGGTATAACTTGACCTGAACACCCATTAAAGGCAACTCACCTTCATCCATTTCACCATCACTGTTCAAATCATTAAAAACAGTTCCACTAATGGTGCCTGGTGTAAAAAGAGCACAATCACGATCTTGCTTAAGTGCAACAGTAGTTACTACACCAGAACTATATGAATGCCAATATGTATTGATCGAATTTTCATTTCCATAATCGTAATCAACCCAATTGTGACTTGGTGCTGTTTCACCTGTCAAATCAACTTTTAATTGACCATCTGGCAGGGACTCACTAATATTACTATCGTCCCAATAAAGCTTAGGCGTATATAGTGTTGGAGTTGTAGGACGTACAGTTTTTGGAACTATCCCATTAGTTAAATGTTCTACATCAAACATTGGAAAATGAAAGGTTCCTAAGAAATAATCAAACACGCAGGGTACTGATTTTAACCCCTCACTAGAAACAGGATTTCCTAATCCATCCAAACCATCCCATGGGATATCCTGTATTAAGATATCTTCTTCATTGAAGAACGGGGTAGATAAAGTTGTTATAATACGATCACTTGTTCCGGGATCATATTTATTATTAGATCCATGCAAATCAAGAAGTAAATCAATTCGTCCTTTTTTAGTCACAGCCACACGGAAAAAATATTTACTTGTACAACCAAATAATCGAGGGTAATCCTCATCTACAATAAACTCCCCATAACCATCGGCTGATAGATAAACAGTCTCATCAGGCTCATTTAAAAAAATCTTAAACTCTGGAGCTAGCCTGTTTGCATTTTGGACAGATTTCCTATTTTTCTCAAAATCAGGCGTATCATCAGTTCCATTAGAATTAAATGCCAAATTAAATCGAGCTCCTCTAAACCCTGAATTCTCAAAATCAACTTCCGTCACATAACCCGTTGTTTCAGAGCCAGATTCAGATTCAGATTCAGATTCGGATTCAGACTTAGCAAAACTGTATACCTTCCCATTAAAAGGTCTATCGTACCATGCAGTATTAATATATGGAGAAACTAATGACCACTGTTTTGCAAACACACGACCATCAATTGCACGAGGACTAGCTTCATCACTTGCCACCGTAATATCCCACCACTCAGAATATATTGCCTTATTAGAACCACTTGATGTTCTAAATTCGATATAATAATCCCCATTACTTTCAGGCTTAAAAACCTCTGCTTCATAACCATCGTTACCACCAATCAGAATAGGTCCCACTCTCACTTGAGATAATGATGTTATAGGATCATCAGCACGGGTATAAGTATCACTCCCTTTTAGCAATTGCCCTTCAGAAGAACCATCTGTAGGCCAAACGACTTGTCCTTGGGGATTCTTAATGCGCACCCATACTGGAATATTATATTTTGTACTACCTGCTCTATTATGAGAACTTGTTACAAATTGAGAGAAACCAAACATGATTTGTTCATTATCGGAATCCTTGATATGGATATAAATACGTTCAGTATCCGATCCATCAAATCTTCCTAACATTCCATATTTAGAATCATTCAAAGCCAAATGAACTCGATCATCATCTTTAGGAGACAATTGCTTTGTTCCTTCCGCAAAAATCTTATTTGTACCAATGCTTAGTATTACAAGCATGAACAATACGACCTTTCTTATGTAGTGGCTAAATTCTTTATGTGAGTAAAATTTCTTCATATCGTTATGACTTTCTGCAGCTCCACCCTAATTACAACCAACTAAATTGAGCCACCTATGTTCTGAAATTACAATTCGCTTAAAAAACGAATTTACGGATGTTATACACCCAACATTTAAAGCATCTAATAGGAGTTAACCCTATTGAAAGAGAATTATGATTCAATCTAAGAATCATATTAGGATCACTTATTTTTCCATTTGTTCATCAGAAAAAGTATTCAACTCAAAATCAACACATCGGTTTATTCTATACCAATCTTTTAATGTTTGCCCTTCAAGTCTATCGAAAGGTGAACTCTCTCCTAATGCTAGAATAACAACCCTATTTATATCGATCCCTTCTTTAATGAAAAACTTACGAGTTGCAGCAGCTCGTCTAAAAGCCAGCGCATTATTATACTCTGATGTTCCACGAGAATCTGCCCTCGCCACAAGAGTCACCATTAGTTTATCATTTTCCTTTAACAGATCAACAACTTCATTTATATTATCAAAAGCTTCAGCCTTCACATCCGATTTATCGTAATCGAAATAAACCGTCGCCAATTCTTCTGGTAAAAATTCTTTTTCAATTTCCTCTTCAGGCATTAATCGCATTGCCAATTCATGGGTGACATTTGCAAGACTGTCGCTACAGAAAAAACTAAAGTCGAGCGCATAATAGCCATCCTTCTTAGCAAAGACTCTGTAATTTTTATTATTATCCAATTCAACAGTATAATTACCAAGTCCCAATTCTGGGTGAAGATCCATGATTTCTGGTTCGATTATTTGCAGAATATCAGGAACCAATAATTCACCACTATAAAAATCTTTGGTTACAAAGTTCACCTGAGTACTTTGCATATCTTTATCCTTCTTCATCTTAAAATAATGCGTCATCTCAGGATCAAGAATATGACTATATAAAACTGTGTCTACCGGATAAAAACCTCTTTTTTCAACCAAAATTTGATAAGCCTGTTCCCCTTTTATATCGAATGAATAATGCTTTTTCTCATCATTATATTTTACTTCAACTCCTTGGGGTTTAATAAGACTAATTTGATCCGGGACAATATTTTTTTCATTTAGTGAGTCTCTTATCACAAGGTTAACTCGATTATCTTTCTCTATTTCAAAACTATAAATATCATCTTCCCCTAATCCGCCTAATCTATTAGATGCAAAATGACCAACACGACCATCAGGATGCATAACAAAAGAAAAATCATCAGCACTTGAATTCATTGGAGAACCAAGGTGACCAGGCTTAAAGCCCCGACCATATGTATTAACTACATAAAGATCTAACCCTCCCTTGCCTGCATGCCCATTTGATGAGAAGAACAAAGAATTTCTTGAATTAAAAAACGGAAACATTTCATCTCCTTTTGTATTTACATTCGCACCCAAATTTTCAGGCTCTGTCCATTCACCGTCAATCAAATTAGATCGATACAAATCTGTTCCTCCAAATCCACCAGGCATGTCAGACACAAAATACAAGACCTTTCCATCCTCAGAAAGACTAGGGTGACCTACTGAATAGTCATCACTATTGTATGGGAATTCAGCGCCGACCTTCCATCTCCCTTTTTTTTCTTCAGCGATAAATATTTTTAAATTATTAACACCATTTTTATCCCGTTTCAGCTTTCCTTTAAAATAATTACTTCTTGTGAAGAACATTTTCTTATAATCAGAAGAGAAACAAATAGCACCTTCGTGGAATTTTGTTCCAATACTATTACCAAATCGAACAATTTGATTTTTGGCTTCCTTTGTGTTATCGTATAAAAATAAATCCAAAAAGAACTCACCATTCCAATCGTATTTATCACCTCTGAAATCTTTACTCTGGCGACCAGAACTAAAAATCATATTCTCCTTATAATAGGTAGGAGAAAAATCAGTATAAATTGAATTAAAGGGAGAAGGAGACAATTCACAAATAAGATCTTTAAGCGTTTCTTTCTCAAACTTGGTCACATTTTCGACCTCTTTCTGAACGTCCTTATCATCCGGGTATTTTTCCAGATATTGAAGATAAACAAGCTTAGCCTGACCATATCGTCCTCTTTCTTTCAAAAAATCACCCAATAAAATAAGATCCGAATCCTCTTTGTTCTCATTCTCGATCAGCGACTCGAAATACTCAGTCGCTTTATCAATCTGATTCATTTTATGATAGGATTGAGCTAACCTTCTCAATACATAGGCATTATCGGAATCATGTTTCAATGCGTATTCATAATATTCTACGGCTTTCTTATAGTTAAAATCATCAAACTCACGGTCACCCGAACGCACAGATAATTTCTGTGCGAAAGAAGCTGATGAAATAGCTAAAAGAATGAAGAATAAAACAAACTTATTCATGATATATTATTAATTATATAATAGTCTAGAAATAGCGAGGAGATCTTAACCTCTTCGATTTAAATACAATATCATAGCTCATTGAAATTTCATGAGAACCATGAGTACGCCTTGATAATTTTGAAACCGCTACATCATAGGAGTAACCTAATCGAAGTTGATTGTTGATATTAACCTGAAAGATACCCGCTACAGAATCCTCATTTCGAAATGAAGTTCCTACCCAAAATCGATCTAAAAAAATAGCCATTGCAGACAAGTCCCATGAAAGTCGCGATCCTTGAGTTGCTTTTAATAACATTGTTGGCTTTAGCTTTATAAAAGGATTAACTTTTACCACATAACCAGCCATTAAAAAATAATGCAATTTGCTTTTGTCTAACTTAGCATTGGCAATACCACCACTTTTAATTTCTGTCTGAAGCAACTTTGGAATAGAAAAGCCAACAAAGAAATCATCTCCGTAAACATAAGTACCAACACCAAAATTAGGGAGTACATCGTTATTAAGCTCCTGTATCAATGGATCATACTGATCAACAACTTTAGAATTGGTTAAATCTACTTTCTGATGTGTCAATCCTGCCTTTAAACCGAAATTCATAAAAACAGAACTGGCCAACTTAACCTTATAAGAAAGATCAATACCGACATCCGTATTTTTTTCTGGACCGATTGCATCTGTTTCCAGAGTTAAACCGACTCCCATATTAAAAAATGAAATTGGAGAATTAATTGAAAGAACAGCACTTTTGGGCGCACCATCTAAGCCAACCCATTGTTTTCTGGCTATTCCAAGAATCTGTGTAGATCCTCTAGAACCAGCATAGGCAGGATTTATGGACGAAGGGTAATTCTGATATTGGGTAAACATTTTATCTTGTTGCCCAAAACCAGTAATAACAAGCCCAGTCAAGAGTAGTAATATGACAAATAGTTTTTTCATTCAATTACAGTATCACATCTTTAATTTCTCTCAAAAATAAAGCGTTCTTATAGTGTATTATACAGTTGGTTATAGTCTGGTTGAATTAAAAAGGTACACAAAAGTCTTATTTTTTTCCAACTTATCAATACCTATTACACGAACCGACCTTATGTTTACATGAGACACATTTCTAGCTGGTCTAAAAAAAAATCATTCTAAATTGCTTACACTAAAATTTCAATCCCAACATAAGCTTCCATTTTTGATAAGAATAAAACACTCAAATGACTACTTATACTATTTAATAATTCATTATTAACTCATGTATTTATAGGCACTTTGGTAAGAAATATTACATTTGCTTATTAAATCTGATTCTTAAAAAGCAATTCAATGAAAAAAATAGTAAATCCCTTTATAAATGGTGATAATGGCAACTGTTTTGGTTGTTCTCCTCATAATAGCAATGGTCTAAAAATGGATTTCTTTGAAGATGGCGACTATCTGATTGCGGAGTGGGAACCACAAGCACATCTGTCTGGATTCAAAAATGTTTTACATGGCGGCATTCAGGCAACTATAATGGACGAAATTGCAAGTTGGGTTGTATTTGTTAAGTGTCAAACAAGTGGCGTTACCACAGAATTGAATGCGAAGTATCGTGGATCTGTCTTGACAGATCAAGGTAAGATTACGGTTAAAGCTAAATTAATATCCCAAGAAAAAAGATTTGCTCGCATCCATACTGAAATACTAGATCATAATGGCAAGTTAGGATCAGAAGCCGAAGTAACATATATGATCTTTCCTCAAGAAATGGCTAAGAAAAAATTTGAATACCCGGGCATCGAATCTTTCTTCGAAAAAGAATAAGAGGTTTCCTACTAATTCAAACAAGTCATATCGAATCTAAATTCGAAATCATTTTTGCATTTAAGCTAAAAAAGAACTTATTTTGCCGCTCAAATAAAAAGCATCATCTGGGAAACTGGTAACTCCGAATTTCTAATTCGGCCAAAAAACGAAAGGATGAATACCATTAGTAAGCATAGCACATTCGTGCTTTCCATATTTAGTAAAAAACACTTCTCTTCACTAAGAAGAGTGCTTACCTCCCACCTGCATTTTATTCTCATCACAACTACCTATAAGCAAAATAAATTATTCAATTTTCATCTTGCATATTCTGATCAAAGTCAGGGGAGGGTTTCTATTTATCAAACCTTAAACAGACACACGAATGCATAGATTTAAAGCGATTATCTGGGATTATAACGGGACACTTCTCAACGATATTGAGATCGGTATTGAAAGCATCAATCTGATGCTGAACAAACGTAAGCTCCCATTACTCACTAGTGAAAGTTATAGAGACGTTTTCACCTTCCCTGTTAAGGATTATTACGAGAAAGTTGGTTTCGATTTTCGAAAAGAAGATTGGGATTTAACTGCCCACGAATTTATTGCCAATTATACAAAGCGTTTACCACAATCGGATATTTTCCCTGAAGCTCGAACCTTACTTGACCTGTTTAAAAAACAAGGCAAGAAACAATTCATTCTATCAGCAATGGAAATGAATATGTTAAAAGATTCAACGCTGGAATTAGATATTCAGGAATTTTTCAATGAAATATCTGGCATCGACAACATTTATGCCAGTTCGAAAATTGAGAATGGTAAAGCTCTATTTCAAAAACACCAATTAAAAGCTGAAGATGTTTGTCTTTTCGGAGATACCACACATGACTTTGAAGTAGCAAAAAGCTTGGGTTGTCATTGCTATTTAATAGCATCGGGACACCAATCATTTGAAAAGCTAAAGGCAACGGGCTGTCAGAATATTATAAAAAGCTTAAACGATATTATTACAGAATAAACAACCATTTTAGATATATTTTTTTTTCAAACAATCATTTTATTAAACCGATGAAAAAACTACTTACGATTTTTGCAATTCTTTCAGCATTTGCTGTAAATGCTCAAAACTTACAATTACACCGTGATTTTGATCGTGGACATTACACAACCACATTCGAAATGTTTAAGATGGACAAATGGGGTAACACATTTACCTTTATTGACTTTGATTATGATGCTAAGAATGGAATCAACCAGGGTTACTTTGAGATTGCTCGTGTATTGAAAACTGAAAAAATGCCAATTGGTCTTCACGTT
>Ga0209379_10000573_pt1 | contig 29203 bp, 18 predicted proteins | sample tdDd001_FD_187124 | JGI IMG/M metagenome (GOLD analysis project Ga0209379, IMG submission 187124) | Marine sediment microbial communities from the Atlantic coast under amendment with organic carbon and nitrate - tdDd00.1 (SPAdes)... | ecosystem: Environmental > Aquatic > Marine > Coastal >...
AATAACCACCAATGTTAGTAATGTTGAGGTAATCAAACCTGCAATAACGGCAATGGCCATTGGTGCTCTTAAGGCAGCACTCTCCCCAAAACCAATGGTCAATGGTAATAAGGCCAAAATGGTTGTTATACTGGTCATGATAATAGGTCGAATCCTGTTTTCACCAGCCATCACAATTGAATCGAGTAAGGTGTCCCCCTGTCGTTTAAACTGGTTGATAGCATCAACCAGAATAATGGAGTCGTTTACTGCAATACCCCCCAGCATAATAATACCGATATAGGCCATAATATTCATTGGAATACCCAAGATAAAGAAAGCCCAAACAGCACCAACTCCGGCCAACGGAATGGTCAATAGAATGGTGAATGGGTGTATTAAAGATTCAAATTGAGAAGCCATAACCATATAAACCAATACGATGGATAATATGAGAGCGAAACTCAAGTTTGACAGGGCTTCCTGTCTTTTTTGCTCTTCACCAATAAGGCTGATTTGGTAGCCTTGTGGTAAGTCAAGATTTGCGAGTTTGGCGTTCACTTGATCTATGACTTGATCAAATGCCTTCGAACCTTGAATATCGGCAGTAATTTTACCAATACGTGTCTGATTTCGTCTAAGCATTTGCTTAGGCGATGAGGATCGTTTAATCTCGGCAACTTCGTATAATGGGATTTGAGCATCGCCACTTTTTATTAAAATCGTATTTAGTTCAGATAGACTCTTTTCAGGGAGTTGTATATGAATATCGTTCATCTCACCACCCTGTTCGAATTTACCTGCTTTTTTACCCATCAAAAGATCCTTAAGTTGATTGGTAATGGTCTGTGTGCTTAAATTAAATATGCCAGCTTTATAGGGATCTATAACAACATCAACTTCGGGTGCACCTTCTTCAATATTGGTCGTTACATTCGTTAAATCGGATAGTTGACTGAGGCGTTCCTTAATCTGATTTGACAAGTCTTCCAAAACCTGCATGTCTTTTCCTTTCACCTCAACTGCAATAGGTGCATTTTCGGTTCCAATGGTCGATTGTAGCGCTGTTTCGTCACGCACAATTGTAATCTCCGCATTGGGGATGTCAGAGATTAGCACACCAACATGATTCAGAATAGCTTCCGATTGAGCCAGGTATTCACTCTTAAGTCGAACTTTAATATTGGCTGTGTTCTCATTCTGAAAAACCGATTTACTTGTTGATGAACTGGCGCCCGGGCCAATTTGACTGTAAATTGTTTCAAACTTATCACCCATTGACTGATGCAACATGGATTCAATTGCATCAACAGTTTGAGCTGTTCTTTCAAGTTGTGTACCTTCTTTTAATTCAATATCGAGGCTGAATTCTCCAATACCACTTTTAGGAAGGTATTCATTTCCAACATAGGGAAGGATGAGGCCTGTTGCGATAAGAAGAATTGTTCCTCCAGCTATAACAAGCGCTCTTTTACCGAGTAGTTTTCTTAGTAATATACCATACCAGCCAATTTTAACCGATTTGAATTTGATGTTTTTACTTTTCCCCTTATAGGCAAAATTAAAAAGCATAGGTATCATCAGGATGGCAACAAATAAAGATGCTATAAGCGAAAAAGCAACTGTCCATGCCTGATCCTTAAATAAGGCACCTGAGGCACCATGCATATAAACGATAGGAAGGAATACAACAATAGTTGTTAGAGTTGAAGCAACAATGGCTCCACCGACTTCAGAAGTTCCCTCAATGGCTGCTTCCTTAACAGAAAGTCCCAATTCCATTTTCCGGAAAATATTTTCGATAACCACAATGGCATTGTCAACGAGCATTCCTGCTCCAAGAGCTAAGCCACCCAAAGTCATAATGTTTAAACTAAGACCATTGAAATACATGAGGTTAAATGTTGCAATAATAGAAACGGGAATGGCAAAACTTACAATAGCCGTTACCTTAACTCTTCTTAGAAAAACAAAAAGTACAAAAATGGCAATGAGCACCCCAAGTAGTGCTGTTTCCTCCACTTCATCAATGGCTTTCTGAATAAATTGCCCTTGATTTTGAACCGTGATAAATTGGTAGCCAGGTAAGGCCTTTTTGATGGATACCATGGTTTTTTCGAAGTCTTCTACCGCCTGAACGGTATTCGACCCTGTTTCCTTATAAATGGATAATCCGACACAACGAATCCCATTAATTCTGACAATATTTTGAGCTTTCTTAGCTACAAAACTCACTTTGGCCACATCTTTTAAAAGAATAGGCACCTTCCCTTTTACAAGCCCTTGTTTATTAGCATTTGATGCCTGTGCAGAACCGCTTGGAGTCTCCTGTTTTGTACCAACAATAACATTTTCAATTTCCTGAGTGTTTCGTATTAAACCGGCACCCTTAATAATATACTTGGTACCCATCTCAACAATACTTCCACCTGAAACATTTTGGTTGAGGCTTTGTATTTTTTGTACAATCTGATCGATGGTAATTTTGTGTGCATCCAGTAAATATTGATCAGTTTCTATGCGAATCTCTTTTTCCTGAGAACCTGTAAGTTCAACTTCTGCAATTCCTTTTAATCGAATCAGTTCATTACGGATATAGTTTTCGCCAATTTTTCTTAACTCGTTCATATCCTGAATTTCAGGATGAAGCATACCTACGATTAGAATGGGTGAGGCATTGGGATCGTGTTGGGTGATCGTAAATTCATCAATTTCAGAATTCTGACTATACGAAGAAAGGGCTTTTTGAAGATCAAGGAAGGCTTCGTCCATATCGCTACCCCAGGTGTATTCAACGGTAAGTCTTGCCGATCCGACCATACAAACGGATGAAACCTGACTGACACCTTTTTGTCGAATGGTTTGTGCTTCGATGCTCTCAATAAACTGTTTTTCTATTTCCTCAGGAGGACGTTCCCCTGCTTTGATTTCCACAAATATGCGAGGCGCATTCATTTCAGGAAACAGGTCAACATTTAACTTGCCAAGTGAAACGTATCCTAAAAGCAATATCGCCATTACAATCATGGATACTGTCACGGGGTAGTTGACTGAAAATTGTGTTATTTTCTTCATATTGTGAGCCTTTCTAATCGTTTTTTATGCTATTCTGAATGGTGAAGGATTGTTTTTCAAAACTACTTGACAATCTTAATCTTCGATCTGTTTCTTAAAGTTTCAAATCCTTTAATAACCAATCGATCCTTCTCTTCTAATCCTGAAATAATTTGAACTTCTTTTGGATTCTCCAGACCAAATTGAATGATTCTTTCTTCTGCTAAGCCTTTGTTCACAACAAAGACAATATTCCCGGATTGTTTGTTCAGGATGATATCCTTAGGAATAACGATAGCCTTATCAGCTTTAGCAACGATTATTTCGCCCTTTGCAAACATACCCGGACGTAACAATAATTTTGAGTTGTTGATGTTCACAACGGCTTTGAATGATCTTGTATCCGCATTAATTGCAGGAGAGATCTGTGTCAATACAGCATTTAAAGTATCCCCGGGAATGGTATAATTAACAATCTTAACTTTTTGTCCCTTTTTAACCGATGTGATATTCTTTTCAGCCAGATTGATTTCCATATGTAATCTACTGTAATCCATAATAGCTAGAACAGGAGAAGCGGCATCAATTCGGGTGTTTTGAGTGTAGTAATTCAGGTTTGTAATTGTACCTGAAAAAGGCGCTTTAATTTTTAACTTGGCTAAACGATACAAAGCATCTTCATAGGCATATTTTGAATTGATTAATTCAATTTCCGATTTCTTTACGTCTGAAAGTGTCACACCACCTTTTTTATACAAAGATTGTTGCTTCTCATAGTTTTGCTGAGAAATTTGCAGGCTCAACTCCTGAGATTTGATTTTAATGTTGTTTTCGTATTCTTTGTCTTCCAATACGATAATTTCAGTGCCTTCTTTAACGAAATCACCCAAAGCGTATTTTTTCCCTGTATTGGGATTTATCTGAAGTTGATACTTGCCACCAATCTCACTTTTAATTTCTACGGTTTTGATCGGATTGACTGTACCCGTTGTGCTGATAAATTTTTCTATGCTTTTACTTGCAACTTCTTTTACAGATACTTGTACGGCAATATCTTTGTTTAGATCTGTAGCCTTATCGTCACAAGATGCAAATAAGCTTAAACTAAGAATAAAAATGGCGATTCGTTTCATTGTTATGGGGTTTGTATGGTGTATCATGATTGAAATAGGATTAGTTTTTGATCAAGTTATCTTGTAATTCCTGTGGGACAAAAGATCTGTTGTTTTCGAAATCCCATAGCGATTGAATTTTCAGGTTAAGTAACTCCAACTTGTAGCTAATAAGCGAATTTGCCAAAGTCATTTTTTTCTCGGACAATTGGTTTTGAAAACGTTCCAAATCAATACTGGTTAGGTCTCCGTTTTTATAGCGTTCTAAATTGATATCGTAAGTACGTTCTGCATTTTTCTGATTTTGCTCTGCAATTTCAATTTGTTGAATCTGATTTTTTAAGTTTCTATAGATCTTTCGAATATTGATTGTAATGTCATTCTTCAAGCTAGTCATGTCTATTTCACGACTTTCAATTTCCAGTTCAGCAGTTCTAATTCTGGCTTTCCTTTCACCCCAATCAAAAATAGGAATTGAAAACTTTAACTCAACTCCTGGACTTTTAGTTGGCTTATTATAAACTTTACTCCATTGTTCATTATTACCCATTAGACCAACAGAAAGTTTGACATCTCCTTTAAAAGCTTTTTGTTCAGAAGTTTCAATTAAATCGAATCGGGCATTATTTAAATCGATTTGTTTTTGAGTCAATTCCAGTCTCTGGCTTAAACCATTTTGAATGGCTTTTTCAAGATTTACAATTACAGGGATATAATTGATGTTGGTAATTACGGCTACGTCTTCGTATAAGGAAATTCCTAATAGGAGTTTGAATTCATCTTTTGCATTTTCAAGATCAACACGCTTATTATCAAGGTTCGATTGACTGGTAGAAAAGTTTAGTTCTGCCTGATAAAGTTCTTCTTTGGCCGATAAACCACCTTCAACTTTGCTGACAATTATATCCTTACTTACTTTTTGATTATCAAACTCCTCTTCGGCAATTTTTAGAGCCATTTGTTTTTGGTAGATAGAATAAAAAGCTTGATTCACTTGTCTCTCCATATTCAACATTTGTATGGAGTAGGATAGAGTCGCATTTTCCAGATTTAACTCATTTCGAGTTAAGTCCATCTTGGTTTTATTATATGTAAATAGGGGTTGAGTAAATTCTATTTTTAGATCGTTATTATAACCCTCGTAATTGGATACACTAGCTTCGGAGAAATTATCCTGATAACTAAATGAGTTTACTAAAGATAATCGTCCTCCCGTATATTTTATCGGTTGCAAAACTGTAAAGGTTCCACCTGCTCCCTTATTTTCGGAGGTGTTCCATTTAGAAAAATATTCGTCGTATGATTCTGTTTTGTTGTAGGATATCGGCATAAGATCAAAAGAAAACTGAGATCGTAAAGAAGCCAATTGTGCATTCAATCGCTCCTTGTTTTGCTCCATATTGATTTTTGACTTTTTAATGTCCGGACTGTTTGAAAAGGCTATTAAAAGAGCTTCATCCAGTGTGATTTTTTTTTGAGCTTGAGTTGTGAAAGAGCCAAATAAGATGGCTACTGCACATATGAATATCTTCAATAAATCAAGCTTTTGTTTTGTTCTGATCATGCCTTATATAGTTTCAGGTTATTTACTTGTTTTCCACCCATTTAATTGCATCTGCAAATAGATAGGCACCACGGGATTTATTATTTAATTCAACTTTTGAAGTTCCAGGTGTAATGAAATAGGTTCCTAAATAGTTCCATCCATTTTCCAGCTCCTGGTCACTTTTATTGATTTCCTCGAATCCTGATTCGTGATATATTTTGAAATTGTAATCCGTCTTTTTTTGTTGCCTTCTTCTACTCCAACCTTTTACTTTTTCGATATGGCAGAAGACATCGTAATAAGCTGGCTTTTTAAGCTCTGCTTTCCAGGAAGCTGAACGATCGCCCTGTCCGGATTTTGTAAAGAATGCCGAACGGACATATTTGCCAAAGAATCCAGAGCGGAGTACGTTTTTCCATTCATTGGGTGGTCGCCAGGTGCGCAGACGCGAATATTCATGAGTTGAAACGCGTTTGTCATCCAACCATTGTTTCAGGTAACTTTTGTTGGATACCTGAACATATTCAAAGCCCTTATCTTCGTTGTCAACAACAAATTCATTATCGGCAAGAATGCCTTCAAATGGCTCACAATCTTCTACCTTGTTGAAAAATCCAGTTTTTTTTGTTTCAGAAAAGGTACTGAAATCGTAAACTAAACTATTGGGTAAATTTTCTGATATGTGTGTTGAGATATTCATTCTGCTGGGTTGGGTAGAAAAAACAAAACCCACTTCACGAGCAGAATGTGCAGGAACAAAAATAGTTTTTGAGAAATCAGGTTTTTCATCACCTTGATTTCTACGATTTCTTCTTCTATTTTGATTTTTTAGTTCCACGCTAACCGATACCATACCATCGGAAGATTCAGGATTTGAAATTTTGTAGCGAATTTGATATTTAATATGATCGCCTTCCTTGACTTTATATGTTTTCAAATCTTTAATTAAAAAACCTGGCAGCTTATTAGTCGTGTACCAGTTTTTCACATCTTCCTGAATCGATTGTCCACAATTATCGCTTAAGAAGCGATCAAAATTTTCAAAACTGAATTTTTGGTGTTTGTTCTTTTCGATATAAGACTTAAGTAGTGCGTTGAATTTTTCTTCCCCGTATCGAGCCTTTAGCAATGAAAAAAGATGCAAGCCTTTGGCTTTTAAAATGTCATTTAGATAGATTTGTTCTTCATTATTTTTTGAAGGTTCTAAGCCCGCTTTTATAATTTCCTGGAGAGATGATTTCTTTAATTCCAGATTAATGCGTTCCTCTTTGCTTATGCCATCGAATCGCCATCGAGAATAGGATTGTGATGTGGTATTCTTCTCTTTTAAGTAAACGCCCAAAGCCGTACTTAATGCTGGATAATCTCTGGAACTTAATTGAGTTGAATAGCCATAATAGTTTGGGAATGGCGAATATGTATTTCGATCAACACTCTTAAATTGATACCATTCGGTTGATGGAGGCATGAAATTACCACGGACAAATCGTTTGAGAATTCTTGCTTGTAATTCTTCATCGGAGACTTCCTCATTATCGCGTTTCATTCGTTTTTCGAATCGTTTTTTCCTCTTTTTGAAATCTGTTTCCTCCATTAAAACACCTTTCTCAGGGTAAAAAATGATTTCAGGCTGCACGGCATCGCTACTAATTGACCAAATGTGCTTGTCAAGAGCAAATTGAATAGGAACTTCGGCCAAAGCAAATCGTTTAAAGGGATATTCCAGATTTATTTTGCTTTCGAATTCAGTTTTCATTTCTCGAATCAAGGCTGGTAAACTATCTTGAATAGAATCGAAATGTTGCAGGAAAAATTGATTTCCTCTGATGGAATAAATCGAATATTCGATTGAATCCACAAGGGTATGATGTTGTATGTAATCACCAATCAATAAACTTATTTTAGGAAGCGCTGTTTCTGGTTTGAATTCAAAAATGCTGTCTGAAACTTTTGTGAACTTTCCTTGTGATACAGGTGTTAGTTTATCTTTTGTATGAACTTTTAGTGAATAATTGGTGAAATCTGGTGAATGTAGAGCAGGGTTAAGAGAAGCATAGCCAACTCCCGATAATGGGTACCAAAGGGCTCCATCAGTTAAACAAACAAAATTATCTTGCAGATAGGAGAATCGCTTTCGGATTCGGAACATTTCTGCCGAGAAATTGTCTTCAACCAGTTCTGGGTTCAGATCAAGGAAGTGTGTTCTTTCATCAATCGATCCTCGGTAAGAAAGTTCAAGATTAATTCTCTTATTGGGCATTAAAGCTTCTAAAGCTTGTATTTTTATTAGATGCACTTCTCTTTTAAAATCAAGCTTTTTACCATCTTGAAGAATAGACGTAATTTTTAATGCTGGATTTAAACTAAGGATTAGCGTATCTAATGCTGATGTATTGGAATTCGAAAGTTCTATCTTCGTTTTTACCGAAATTTCGTCACCTAAATGACTTAGATCGATATGACAGTTTTCAATCTCAGCAGTTGGGTATGACAGGTATTTGTTATTCAGGCTGATCATTTCCTTCCTGAATGTTTCATTCCCAATTTTAATATCGAGATATTTTTTTGTTAGCAGGCCGCCTATTCCAAAGGCAATAAGCGCTATGTAGACAGGGAGTGAAACAAATCTTTTCGATTGAGGTAAGCGTTGTAGTTTATAAATTGTAAGAAAGATCAATCCGATTCCAAAGAATAAATAAATTCCTCTGTGAATGGCGACTTCTGCTAGGTTTCCGAATCCTCCAATGGTTGAATTCATCATGGGAACCTTATAGGCAATATAGTCGAAAAGGTGATAGAATTTCGTATTCAGATAGAAAATGGTAAGCGCAATATATCCCAAAAGAACGATAAAAGTGATGGCCTGATTCCTTAATAGAGTCATTAGAATGAAAGCCAGCCCAAAAATAAAGATTAGGGTTGGGATGGATATTAAAAGAGGGTAGTAGAATAAAACCCAGATACTTTGTGACGATTCATTACTCAAAAATGAAAAGCCAATTCCCATAAGTAAAATCAGGACATTGAGAATGATAAAAACAGAGATGATTCCAAAGGACTTTCCCAATATATATTCACTATTGGTCATCGATCGGGCATAGATTACCTCAATCGTATCATTCTTGCTGTCTTGTTTTAAAAATTCAGAAGCCAGAAAAACGGCTACAATAGCCTGTCCTAAATTCAATAAAATTAAGTTGGCATAGGGTATAGCAGCCGGCAAAGCACGGTATATCCAGGGAGCACCACTGTCTTCAAGGAAAGCACCAATATTAAAAATGCCAATGAAAAGGATGGATAAACCAGCAAAAATCCTGAAAAACCAGGATCGAAGCAGAGTTCTGGTTTCAAATTTAGCTACGGTGCGTATGGTGTGAATTGAGATCATATTTATACTTGCTAAATGAGTTCTGAAGATTTTTCCATAAAATAGACATAGGCGTGTTCCAAATTGGGTTCTATCTCTATCGCATTATTGAGTTGACTACCATCTCCAATTAGTTGAACATCCCAGCCATCTTGAGTAGGAATTGTAGAAACCACAGCATATTTATCTTTTATTAAATCATATTCGTAGCCTGAGGCACTAACTTGCCAAACATGGCCTCGGGATTTTTCAATGAGCGCTTCGGGGGTGCCTTTAAATTCGAGTTTCCCATTGTTGAGTAGGGCTAGATTATTGCAGACACTGGATATATCACCAACAATATGTGTAGATAGAATGATGCTGACGTCCTGTTGGCTGATTTCAGATAAAAATATTTCGGAATCGAATTCTTTCTTCAGGATCGAGTCCTGTTGTTGGCTCATCTACAACAATGATTTTGGGATCACTTATCAATGTTTGAGCAATACCTAATCGACGTTTCATACCGCCGGAAAGTTTATTGGCATCCCGTTCACGAACATCGAAAAGTCCTACCTTTTCCAGCCATTCATCAACCTTTTTTCGTCTAATTTGTTTACTCTTTATACCAGCAAGAGAGGCGGCATAATCCAGAAATTCCCAGGTTTTTAATTTAGAGAAGAAACGAAAATCCTGAGGTAAGTAGCCAAGCATGCTTCTTATCTCTTTCCTGTTTTTATGCAGATCATATGAGTTGAAGCTAGCCGTTCCGGTTGAGGGTTCCATTAGGGTAACTAGAATTCTCATAAGGCTTGATTTTCCGGCTCCATTGGGACCCAATAAGCCAAACATACCATTGCCTATCTCCAGATTGATATTGTCGAGCGCTTTTTTTCCGTTGGGATAAATCTTGCTGAGTTCATTTATATTGATTTGCATTTATATCCTTGCTTGTTTGGGTTAGTATGTGAATGCCAATATGTAGAGCCTGGGTTTTTGCTTTTCATATCAAATCAAATATACAATTTATGCTAAATAATATATGGCTTATAGTTTAATTTTAGATAAAGTGGCTTGTTTACCCGTTCTACATATGACATGAGACAAGAAATAAGGAGAATAGGTTACAATTAGTAGGGCTTTTTTTCATTTTTATGGATTAGTTTTTAAATCTTCTTACTTTAGGAGGCGAAAGCCAATGATACTAAATATGCAATTTGAACTACTAGCTAATTTTTTACTTTTTTGCGTTGGACAAACACTTGTTCTGTTGGGAATTCTCTCTCAAAAGAAATTCCGCAAACAGCCAAACAGAATACTTCAGGGCTTTCTGTCCTTATTAGTTGTTTTTTACGTGTTGTCGTATTTTCAAACTCGTGAGGTGTTTTTTTCTAAAGCCTTACTAAGCGCTTTATCTCAGCCGATAGAACTTGCTATTGTATTTTTGTTTTTTAGCTACTGCATAAGCCTACTAAATATTAATAAAGCTCCAGGTTATTTAAGGTGGTGGAAAGTTTTATCTTTTTTGATCGCTTTTGTCTGGTTGTTTTATGCATTAACAGTTGAATGGTTCTTTCCTGAGCAGATAGATAGCGAACTGTATTCAAGTATCAACTTGATAGTTCAATTTATTGTGCGAAGCTGGTATGTCTTATTACCCGTGATTTTTCTGTCAAAAATGAAACAGAACCGTTCATGGAAGACATTTTTGTTTAGCAAATTGTATGAGGGGGAAGCTTGGATACGTTTAAATGTACTTGTGGTAATTGTTCACGGTTTGTTTCGTATCGGAGCGGTTCTTTTTGCGTCGAGCGATTTTGTATCGCTTGTGCGATGGATCGATTTAGCCTTTTTCTCGATTATAAGTTATTTGCTTACTTATCTTTTTATATCTGTACCTGAAACAATTTATTCTGAATTTAAAAAGACGAGTTTTAGAAAAGGAGGCGATAAGAAGGGGCGATTTTCTAAGGAAGAAATTCATAGTTTTACCCAAAGTCTCGATAGCTTGATGAGGGAGGAAAAACTCTATTTGGATAGTGAATTAAGTCTAAATGATCTGTCAGAAAGAATGAGTCTTTCAGTACACCAACTTTCGGAATTAATTAATCAGGGGCATGGTTTAAATTTCAATGATTATATCAATCAATTTCGTGTAGAGGAATTCAAGTACCTTTTACAGCAGAGTCGTTTCGAAAACGATACGCTTCTTGCGGTAGCCTTCGAGGCTGGATTCAATTCAAAAACCACTTTTAACACAAGCTTCAAAAAGTTAACAGGACTCACGCCTACACAATACAGGCGTTCATTAATTAGTTAATTATTTCAGTATACTCCCATTCTTTTATCTACCTCAACTTTAATTCTATGAGTGATCTTAGAATTTAGAATTAATCTTACTTAGTTTTCGTGATTTTGTAATTGTCTGTTTTTCAGTGAATATACTGTTCGTTTTTATAATTCAGAACACCTCGTTTTTCAACCAGAGGTTCGCTATTATAATCCTGAGCGCACACTTTCTGATTGCACATAGTTTTGTTGAAAAATTTCACTTATGGCAAAACAGCAAAAGACTAATTCCAGTACTAATCCTCTTAATAGAAGAGATTTTTTTAAGATTGGAGCGGTAGGAGCAGCAGCGGGGACTCTTAGTTTAATGAGTACACCTAAAAAGCTGATGGCAGAAAAAACGGCCAAAGCAACTAAAAATGCACTTATAAAAACTCATAACTCAATACCTAATAAAATCCGAAGCGATTATAAGCCCATGCATCAAAAGGATAATCTTTTTGGACAGGCTATATCGATGAAAAGACCAGATTGGGCAAAGAAATTTATGCAGTTTGGACGTGAACTACACGATAACGACAAACCGGGATATACTCAGGCCGACCAGGCTTTGGAATTTGGGGCTCACGCATTAAATGCAACAGCAACAGGTATGTCATCAGCTTGTATTCCAGATATAGGTTTGTATGGTTGGGAGCAGAAGAAAACAGGAAATCCACATAATCTTTTAGATCACAATTATGTGAGTAAGGAGAAGTATGCATTTGAATCTAAAAAACAGGCTACTGATTACATCAAAAGAGCAGCTCGTTTATTTGGTGCAGATCTAATAGGAATTACCTCCAGAGATGAACGATGGGATTATTCCGGCTTTTTAAATCCACACAGACATGATGGTGGCAAGAAAGAATTTGGGTGGGAAGAATTTCCTTTTAAGCCCAAGTCGGTAATTGTCATGGCTTTTGAGATGGACTATGAAGGCGTGGCAGCTGCACCTACCTATATTGGATCGGCCGCTCCTGGCGAAGGTTATTCTCAGATGGCTAAAACTGCTTTTCAACTTTCTGTTTTTATTAAACAGTTGGGTTATCAGGCTGTTGCCGCAGGTAACGATTTAGGTTTAAGTGTGCCTTATGCCGTTGCTGCCGGATTGGGCGAAGTTGGGCGTAATGGCTGTTTGGTTAGTTATAAGTATGGTCCACGAGTTAGAATTGCAAAAGTATATACGGACTTTGATTTTGCAGAGTATGATAAACCTCAGGCATTTGGTGTGGCAGAGTTTTGTGATCGCTGTAAGCGATGTGCTGATGCTTGTCCTTCAAAAGCGATCTCTTTTGCGGACAAACCTACTTTTGAGCCTGATTATGGTACTCCAGATACATGGGTTAATAACCCTGGAGTCGAGAAATACTATTCCAATTCCGAGAAATGTTTCGAATTCTGGTGCGAAAGTAATAACGACTGTACTTCATGTATCACTTCATGTCCTTACAATAAACCAGACTTCTGGCATCACGAGTTGGTTGATAGCATTTCAGCCTTAATGCCAGGTCCTGTTCATAATTTTATGCGCGAAATGGATATTGTATTTGGATACGGAGATACCTACGATGAGAAAGCCGTAGAGAAATTTTGGAGTAGTAAGGATCGTGAATATTTAGGACGTTAATAAATAGAAATTATGGGAATATTTGAAGGCATCGAAGTCTTGTTCTTTTCATTGGGTGTAATAACTACACTTGCTATTGTAGGTATGATTTACCTTTCAAAAAATTACCGTTTAAACTGGAAGATGTATACGGTATCTGTCATCGGGATTTTTCTTGGCATTTTTGCCATAGCCTGGTCAGTAAGTTCTGTGCTCGAAGGTGAACCACGTGCTGCAAGTATGGGTATGGTTGTTTTTGGCTTACCATCTTTGGCATGTTTAGGACTGTTTAGGAGATTGCTCTTAGCAGGAATTAAAAAATAAAAGTAGTTGGTGAAATTGTTGTCTTTTTCCGGATAGAGGTATAAAGGCTTAGAAACTTGTATTGTACTTTGTGTATAATCATTACTTTTTTTGGAAGAAGGCAACAATTTTTTAAATGTTGAATTATGTGTGAAGGATGTACTACATCTTGTGATCAGGCAAAAAAGAAAACTCGTTTTAAGTGGGAAAAGCTTTTTTATATGATAGGGGGTGTTCTTTTAATAGTTGCCTGGCTTTATGGTAGAATGAATGCTGTACCTGACTATGAAGTCTTGCTTCAGAACCAAATGAAAAAAGTTTTGGTCGAGGAAACCGTTCAAAATGAAAGCTATCGAATTGTAGAGAAGAATGGAAATGAAAGCTTGGTTCTACTTTCAGAGGAGAGTGGATACGGTGGGCCATTTACTATGGCTACGTGGATTGGAACAGATAGCCTGATACGAGATGTGTTTGTGCTTGAAAATCGTGAGACACCGTCTTTTTTTAAGAAATTACAGGATCGGAGTTTTTTCTATCAATTTAAGAAAAAGGCTTTATCAGATTCATTTGTAGGTGGTGAGGATGTTGATTTTATTTCCGGGGCTACAGTTTCGTCCTTGGCTTTTACCAAAGCCATTCGGAATGCATCCTATCAGGGTGGCAAGGAGAAATTTGGATTGACTATGCCCAAGGTGGACGAGTCCTTTAATGCTGGCTGGAAAGAGTTAATTGTTTTGCTTTTAATCCTTTTGTCAATTGCTGCAAGCTTTAAGTCTGATAAAAGAATCAGATTAGCGATTCAAATGGGCTCATTGGTTTTTCTTGGTTTTGTTTATAATGCTGCTTTATCGGTATCAGGTTTTTCTTCATTGGCTTTAGGTTTCTTTCCTTCAGTAAAAGATCACCTTGCCTGGTGGATGCTTATTATTGGGAGTTTTGGGATGATCATTTTTTTAACGAGGAATATTTATTGTGGTTATTTGTGCCCATTTCATGCCATTCAAATCTTATTAAATAAGATCAGTGGTATAAACCTAAAACTGTCAGCAGTGATCATGAAGAGGTCGAAGAATATCTCACTTTTCTTATTGTGTTTATCTTTGCTTTTTATATTCATGTCTGCGAATCCAACCCTTGTTTCCTATGAACCTTTTGCAATGATTTTTTCTTTGGAAGGGGTGGGATGGCAATGGTATATATTGCCAGCAACTCTGCTGGGATCATTCTTTATCAAAGACTTTTTTTGTAAGTTCTTTTGTCCGGTTGGCCAGAGTTTTACATTGATGATAAGAGTGAAGCAGAAACTAATGAAACGATCCAATCGCAATATGATAAGGGTGAAAAACACATGTAACTCACAAAGTTGTCAGCCTTAGATTAATTGTTTTAGATATTCATTCCTTTGCAGGGAGATAAAATTTCAGATCATGGAAGATAAGATTAAAAAAAAATATTTTTTTGGAAATATCCTGTATGGAGGATGCCTCTTGGTAATTGTGGTTTATCTCTTTCAGTTTATTTAAGTTCTAATAGGTTGAGTTTTTTTTGTTTTTAGGGTATCCCACTGAAAATTGATTTTATAAGTTTTCAGTGGGATTTTTTTAGTGATATTCTCCGGCAATCTTCGTAAATTAAGAAAAAGCTTTACGATATGACACGGATTAAATCACCTGTTGAAATAACCAGACTATTGAATTCTACAGATTCCCATGAAAGGGAGTTGGGATACCAGTCTTTTCTTGGCCGAACACATTGGTTAGAAGGAAATGCTCCTGAAGATCTGTGTCGTATGACCTGCACGCAATTGCAATTGAATCCTGGTCATATATTTGTCAATCCTACCAAAGTATATTCCACATCTATTCTCTGGGCCAGTCAAACCCGACTGGAGGCTGAAAAGCTCACAATGGTTGATGCCGCATATCGATTTATCCATGATCAAGGCGCCGATTTTCCTCCTATTGTCGTCTGGAATTTCTATCAGTCAAGTCGAATAAAATTGGTTATTCATGACGGTCATCACCGGGCCTGGTTCTTCAATAATTTAAAACACAGAATAAAGGCTGTTGTTCTCGAGCCTATTTCTCATTATGCTGATGTTGAAGCGCGTTACCGCTTGGCTTTCCAAATTCGAAAATTGGCGATTGATTTACCCATTTACTAACAATGATTTCTAATCAGGAAATGCTTTTTGTGAAGCAAATAAAAAGGCCAATGATTATGAATCATTGGCCTTTTACTTGTTTATTCTACAATAATGTCTTGTTTTAACATGATAGCTTCTCCCTTATTTGAGATACCTTCTATTGTCAGTTCAAAAATTCCTTTAAGGTCACTGGTAGTAAAATCAATTTCGTAGTTCCGATCTTTTGTGAGCTCTATATTGGGTTGCCAAAGTAGATCGGTTCTAAAGTCTGGGGAATTTTCTTGTGGTTTTTGATAATTAATTTTAGCAATTTCAGACATAAAGAGTGGAAGATAATACCGCTCGGTATTTATTGGTAGTTCCTGAAGTTCACACTTATGACTCTTTGATACAATATGAACAATGCCATAAAAATGTTCACTTTTATAGTAATATTCTGATGAAACGACATCAATGTGATCTATCGTCTGAGGATCTAAATGCATCACTTTGTTAATATCATCAATAATAATGCCATCGTAAATTGTTAAAGCTCGATTTGTGAAAACCATTTTAGCTTTAGGGTTAAAGACATTTATACTGTATTTTTTATTACGATAACGAACTTTTGCCGTAGGGATTAGTTCATGGAAATATTCGGGTAAAGAATCTAGAGTAATAAAATCTTTGATACTATAAGTTTGAGAGGGCTGCCCGTAGAAGTTCTTCTCAGAGCGATAAATTGTACTATCCATTAGCATTGAATAGTCATTCGTTTTGTAAATTTCTCTGATTCTATAGTTTTCCCATTTATCTTTAAAGAATTTCTCTTGTTTCATCGATAATTGGGGGGTAGGCATTCTGTTAATCCCAATTGCCTTTTTTAGGAATTTATTTTTTAACCTGTATTTTACTTTGACTGAATCCTGATCTCTGGTCTGAAAGGCTATGTCATGCAATCCTTTTGTAATAGGGAGATTAAAATAGAATTGTCCATTCTCGTTTGTTATTTCAGGGTTTGTCTCTGCGAAAGATCCAATCTTTGAGAAAAACACCCTTTGATTTTTTAATGGTTTTTCATTTTCATCAAGAAGTCTGCCTTCCAGAATATAGGCTCCTTTTTCTGGATATTTAGACGCATCGATCTGAGAATATGAGGGCTGTTTTGCAGCCATTAACTCCAGATTTGTAGTGGCTATCCAATTTGAATTGAGTGTTGGCTTGTTTTGTAAAAGTTCGTTGAATGTATGGGCAGGATAATCAATCAGGACTTTTAAGTAGTCATTAATATTTGATTCCCGAACGATTTTCGAAGGCTCTTTCAGTTTGATTGTGGCCGAAAGGTGAAGAGTATCGCTTAAAGATCTGAAGGTTGAAAGGGAGAATTTAAGTTTTCTATTCTCTCTTTGATTCAGGTGTAGGGCTTCCTTTTTACTGATGCTTCCTGCGAATGTACTTAAATCTGTATGTAAGCAGTAATTACAAATTGTTTGGTTATCATCGTTTTTAATAGCTAACTGATGATTGTTCCCTTTTAGATCCTTTATGGGAATTTCGAAAATAGAAATGGAATCAATGGCGTTAAAATCCCGACTATACTGAGAGCCGCCCTTACCTGTCAGACTAAATTTTAAGGCTTTAGAACTCGTGTTTGTAGAATAAATCTCAAATCTTAATCTTCGTTTAAGATCTGTTAATTTCACTTTTATCTCAAGCTTATTTTCTTTAAGGAAGACAGAATTTTGTGCTTCTGAAAGTAATTTCAATTCAAAATTCTTTTCAATGCTTAGATCTTCATTCTCAGAGTTTTTTACAGTTGGGTAATTATTGTTGTATATGTAGATCTCGTTTAAACCAATTAATTCAGGATTAACAGATTTACTCCAATTTGTAAAAGAGCTGATGTAGTAATAGCCAGTAGGTAGTTCGGTTGAAATTCTGAAGCCACAATTACCCATACCTTGTTTAAGTGGAAGGGATTTTTGAATTATGGAGATACCTTGATCGTTGAGCAGTTCAATATAAGCTATGTCGCTGATTGTAGAATTTGTTTTTGTATTGACATTTATATTATAAGCTTTAAACCAGCAGCATTCTCCAGCAACAAAAATGTTTTTATTCAAATGGAGATACATCCTATCAACAGGATACTCTTGAGCTGAGAGGAGCTTTACAAATAAGCAAATAAAAGAAATTGTGATAATCGATTTTGACTTGATAATTGTTCTCATTGTACGGCTCAGATTAAAATTCAAGATTATATGAGATCATTGGAATTGCTTGTCCAAAAATGGATAGTTTATACCCTATGTTTCCACTATTAGTACTTCTAAAGTAAACAGAGTAAGTATTTTTCCTTCCTGTTAGATTGTATATTCCAAAAGTTATTGATGAATGAAAGGTTTTATCCTTCTTTAAGTTACCCATAAGCTGAAGAGATAAATCGGTCCTAAAATAGTTCGGAATCCGGTATGCGTTTCGTTTTGAATAATATGAAATAGGAATTCCCTGAAGGCGAAATTGGGCGATGGGATAGGTTGATGGTCTTCCCATATTGAAAACAGTATTCGTCGAAAGTATTAGTCGTCGGGACAGCTTATAATTAAACATCGTTTTTAGATTATGCGGTTTATCAAAGGGTGCCCTGTAATACTCACCATCGTTAATCGAAAATGCCCCCTCCTTATTATCAGTTTTGAAGAAACTTCTGGAGTATGAGTAGCTTATGATACCATTAAATCGACCCGTCTTTTTTCGAATCATAAATTCTAGGCCATAACTCTTACCATCAACATTAATTACTTCTGTTTCAATATTTCTGTTTAAGTAGAGTTGAGCAGCATCTTTATAATCTTTGCCATCTTTAATTTTTTTGTAGTAAGTTTCCAATGAACATTCTATTTTGTTATTGAAAAGATGCTTGTAAAAGCCTACAGAATATTGATCACCAATTTGAGGCTTTAAGTATTTGCTGGTTAGTCTCCAGGTGTCAACGGGTGATATTGCCGTGGTATTGGTCAGTAGATGAATGTTTTGCCTGCTACGGTTGTAACTCATCTTTAGTGATGAATTACCTGATAACTCGTAAGACAAATTAATTCTATATTCAGGACCATGATAGATGTTGTTTAAGCCACTTTTGGCAACCGAATCCACAAGATTATTCGTTCCCGGCTCATTATCTTGATAGATAAAACGATTTCTATCGCCTAAGTTTCCAAACAGAGAATAGCGCAGTCCGATTTCAGTTGTTAATCTTGAGAATGGTCGAAATGTAAGACCTCCAAAAAGAGCCATTTCCAGGCCTTTTTCTGAATCCAACTTAAAGTTTTCTACGACAGATTCTTCTGATGATTTGGTGAGTGTGCCCGGATCGATACTATATTTTTTTGCTTCAGTACCGATATTTATTTTCGAGATTGCATCCGTTTCCATTATCAGTTGACTTTTCCCACCAATTTCAGAAACCTTATGTTTTAGTCTAAATGCATTTAGGGCTATTTCATCGGTCTCCAGTTCATAGGAATAGTTTGATATATAAGCATTACTAATGATCTTTTTATTGTCACTGAATCGGTGTTGCCAATTAACAGATCCGATAAGGTTTTTAAAATTATAAGTCGAATCAGAATGAAGTTGAAAGTCATCGTTACTGTAATAATAACTCAAACTTATTTTGTTATTTCTATCAGGTTTGTAGAGGAGCTTACCATGAAGATCCTGAAAGCTTGCTTTACTGTTATTTAATTCTTCTGAATCAATTAAGTTGAGTAACCAGTCGGAGTATGTAAAGCGAAAGGAATTGCTAAAACTCAGTTTGTCTTTAATAAGGGGAAGTGCAAAATGTGTTTTTGATGTAATAGGACTAATCCCTACTTTACCAGTGAATTTAGGACTTATTTTAGTTTTAGTATGGATATCGTAAACCGAAGAAATACGTCCTCCAAATTCACATGGAATACTCGCTTTATATAAGTTGGCATCTTCAATCATATCGTTATTGAATGCCGCAAAAAAGCCGAAAAAATGAGCTGGATAATAGATAGGTGCATTATCTATCAATATTAAGTTCTGATCAGCAGATCCGCCTCTTACATTAAACCCAATGGTTCCTTCACCTGCACTTTCAACACCAGCAAGCATTGTGGTGCTTTTAATAATATCGGGTTCGCCAAGTGCTGAGGGAAGATTCTTTATATCTTCCATTTCAATTTTTTCCACACCCATGCTCACACGTTTTATTCTATCTTGGGAAGCTGTAATTTTGACTTCTTTAATCTCTCTAACTTCTTTTAGCATTTTTACATCTAACTGACCGTGACCTCTCAGATTAACTTTACGTGAGGTTTCACTTAGTCCCAGATGTTTAAAGATGATGGTGTAACGACCGGGCTTTGTGTTTATTTCAAAGTAACCAGTTTTACTTGATGTGACTCCCTTCTTAAGATTGGGCAAAAAGATTTCGACACCGTTTAGAGGCAATCCGCTTTCAATATGGGTGACATAGCCATATAATGTTACATTCTTTTTACCAGATGAGGTTCCAATATTGTGTATGATATATTCCTGTTCTTTGTGGAAATTAAATCTATTGGAATTTTTTTCCTCATTCGCAGGCAATTGGTCAGCTATTTCTGTTTTGTTCGTTTGAAAGCCAAACTCATTACTTAATTCAATGGATTTTGTAAGGATGACGGTATTATCCCTGATGATAAAATGAATGCTGTAAGGACTTAGTATCTCCTGAAAAATAGCCTCGATTGATTTATCTTTGAATGTCTTATCGATTACAATATCCTCTACCCATTTGTCCATATAGTATACAGGTATTTGATATTCTGATTGAAGAATTTTTGCAAATTGTTCAAATTTCAAAACTTTTTGCTCAATGGTTATTTTCTGGTTTTGACCTATTGCAAAAAGGGTCGTTAAGAAAATATAAACAAGAGTAAGAAAGAATTTTTTATTCATTGTTTAAGCGGATTTAGTTACTGAAATTATGAAGTATAGGTATGATAGCCTGTGGATATTTACTGGAAATTTTGATGTTTTTGGACCGAATGAAATCTTTGACTTCTTTTTTCTTGTCAGGAAAAATAGAGAGCAAATCTTTTTTGCCACCAATTGGTATGAGTTGATCTCCCTTGATAATGAAGAGTTTATTTGCTGGTACAAATTTGTAATCGCTGGTACCAGATGACGTTAGTTTACGTTTAAGAGTTTGAAGTACAACATACTTTAGGTTTGGATCGGGAGTATGGGTCAACTGATAATACTGGTAAGGGCTTAATGCCTGATGTAAGTTGTTACCACGAACAAAATGATAGACCAATTCGTTTGATCTTAGTTCGAAAGCATTTAAAATATCCTTGTTTAGTACAATATAACGCTTGGCATTTTTACTGGATTTGATATTGACAACCAGTTCGTTACTGTAAAGGTCGTAACCGAAAACGCTATTCTTGAACCAGGTTTCGTTTATCTTCAAATTCCCCTTTTGATTCAGGTTTTGCAGAAAAAAGGTGTTGTGCTTAGCAATGTTGATTTTAGGAACCCAGACCTTTCCGTTAATCAGGTTAATTGTATCATACTTGGATCTGGGTTGCGCGTATCCTTTGATAGAGATAAGCATTATTATCACTAAAAGATAAAGGTAGGGGGGGTGTATATTTTTCATAGGGTTAGGTCTTATTGCCAAAATGAAGGCTTGTTTGGGGAATAAGTAACAGTGCAGTCATAACACTCTTTAAGTCTATAGTAGTATATTGTTTCTCCATCTCCAAATCCCGTGCTTTCTACGTAAAATCTTTTGGGATCAGGAGGAATTTTCATCTGGCTCCTTAAATAACATTCCGGAGGGAAAACATCGAATTTCACATTAAACATTGACTGATTAAAAGAGGTTGATTTTGTGGACACAGATGACACTTCAAAATATCCAACAACCGAATGTTCACCGTTATTACTTACAATATTTCCCACCACATTACCAGGAGTTCTGTCAAATAAATTACCACTGGATTGATTTACCTCTTTAATGTGGTTCCAAAAGCTATAGTTTTTAAAGCTTATGGATCTAACTAATATTTTAACATAGTAATCATAGAGCAATTTTTGTTCTTTTTCTGTTATGAAAGTGATGGGTAGTTTAATCATTTCTTTATTCCCTAATGAAGAAGCATCGAATAGGTTTATATTAGTTACCTTACTTGTCGGGAAGCAAATACTTTCCGGCTCTTCTGAAAAAAGAAGACTATCTACTAGAGTAAGATGAAATGGACAGTGCCATTCCCAGCTCTCCAATGCTTCCCATCTTAAATAACTGGTTTCATTGGTTTCATCTTTAGCATCGAAGTATAATTTAACCGATTCTATTTCGGTATTCTTATCAATAAACTTCGAAAATTCTTCCCCATACATCTTTGTTACTTCTACCGGGGGAGTCATAAGTTCAGGTTGCGATTCATACGCTAGACCTTCTGCAGTTTTGATTTTGATCCAGTATGAACGTCCTATTTCACCTCTAAAATCGAAGGATACGTTTTGATAAACTCCGGGAGCAGTCTCATAAAATGTGTCAGAATCGCCTAAATCATTAAAAATTTCTACCACCGCATTTCTTTCAGGAATAATAACATCTTTAGTAGATACGGTATCTTCTGAAATAGTTTGATATATCTTAATTTCAACCGGCTTGTTTTCATTTGTTATTTTTCCGTCAACAACTAAGACCGAAAAATTACGGGAAATCTCTGGCATATACATTTCTGTGCATGAGTTAAACAAAAAAATAAAGCAAAGAATGGCCAATAGGTATTTGGGGGTTGAATTTAGGGGCATTGAGTGGTTAATTTTACTATGTATAATAATTGCGACACTAATGTAATTAAATTTTTATATTAATTTAAAGCATTATGTAATATAATTCCAGTTTTGAATTAGATCACATGAGATTTAGAGTTACATCTAATAGATTGTAATCGAATATTTTGTGGTGAGGAGCTAGTATTGGTGAACAATGTAGCTATTATTGGCAGTTGGGGATTGTTGATGTATTTAATAATAAATTTAGTTCTGATTTTCACCCATAGAATATACCGAACTGAGGGGCGTAATATTATTATGAATTATAATTTTATGTGGAATTGATTTGGGCATCCATGGATTATCAATATAATTTTCTATTTCCTAGAGTTTCATTGCCAAAAAGAAGGTTTTTTTGGGGAATAAGTAACCGTGCAGTCATAACATTCTTTAAGCCTGAAGTAGAAAATTACATCTCCATATTGGAATTCTGTTTTTTCTACGTAAAATCTTTTGGGATTAGGAGGAATTCCTCCCTGACTCCTTAAATAACATTCTGGAGGGAAAATATCGAATTTCAAATTAAACATTGACTGATTAAAAGAGGCCGATTTTGTGGACACAGATGACACTTCGAAATATCCAACAACCGAATGTTTACTGTCCATACTTACAATATTTCCCACCACATTACCAGGAGTTCTGTCAAATAAATTACCACTGGATTGATTTACTTCTTTTATATGGTTCCAAAAGCTATAGTTTTTAAAGCTTATAGATCTTACAAATATTTTAACATAGTAATCATAGAGCAATTTTTGTTCTTCTTGTGTTGTGAAAGTTATGGGAAGTTTAATCATTTCTTTATCCCCCAGTGTAGACCCATTGAATAGGTTTATATTTGTCACCTTATTTGTCGGGAAACAAATAGTTGCTGGCTCTGCTGAAAAAAGGAGACTATCAACAAGATTAAGATGTAATGGACTATGCCATTCCCAACTTTCCAATGCTTCCCATCTTAAAAAGCTGGTTTCATTGGTTTCATCTTTTGCATCGAAGTATAATTTAACCGATTCTATTTTGGTATCCTTATCAATAAACTTTGAGAATTCTTCCCAATATATTTTTGTTACTTCTACAGGGGGGGGCATAACTTCAGGTTCTGATTCGAACTCTACACCTTCTGATGTTTTTATTTTGATCCAGTATGAACGTCCAATTTCACCTCTGAAATTGAAAGATGAATTTTGATAAATTCCGGGGGCCGTTTCATTAAACGTATCAGAATCTCCTAAATCATTAAAAATTTCGACTACAGCATTTTTTTCAGGAATAATAACATCTTGGGTTGAAATGGTGTCTTCTGAAATAGTTTGATATATCTTAATTTCAATCGGCTTGTTTTCATTTGTTATTTTTCCGTCAACAACTAAGGCCGAAAAATTCCGGGCTACCTCTGGCTTATACATTTCAGTGCATGAATTCAACAGAAAAATAAGGCAAAGAATGACCAATAGGTATTTGGGAACTGAATTTAGAGACATTGAGTGGTAAATTTCACTTTATGTAAAAAATATAACACTAATGTAACTAAATTTTCAGATTTATTTGAATTATTATGCGATGTGTTTTTGGTTTTATGTTGTATTATATGAAATGATTGGTTGGGAGTTATGTGCTGCTGTTTAATCTTTTGTGGCGTGTTTGCATTATTTGTGCACAATGCGGCTATTATTGATGTGATGGAATTGTTGATGTATTTTAAATTAAATTCAGTTCTGTTTTTTTTCTATAATAGGATGCTGGACTGAAAGGCATAATGTTATTATGACGTGTAATTTTTAAACTGAATTGATTTGGCCATTCCTGGATTACCAATATCATTTTTCATTTTCCAGAGTTATTATTGCCAAAATGAAGGTTTATTTGGAGAGTAACTAAGGCTGCAATCAAAACAGAACTTATCTCTGTAATACCATACTCGTAAACCGTCTTTACCAGTTCCTATACCGGTTATATAATAAAGTTTTGGATCTGGTGGAATAGATCGTGAGTCCACAATGACCTTACTCTTTTCAATACATTCCGGAGGGAAAACAGCGAAGTCCACATTGAACATGGATTTATTAAAATTAGCTGATTTCGTAGAGATCGAAGAGACTTCAAAATAGCCAACAACCGAATGTTCACCATCAATACTTACAATATTCCCCACCACATTACCAGGAGTTCTGTCAAATAAATTTCCACTGGATTGATTTACCTCTTTAATATGGTTCCAAAAGCTATAATTCTTAAAGCTTATAGATCTAACAAATATTTTAACGTAATAATCAAAGAGCAATTTTTGTTCTTCTTGTGTTGTGAAAGTTATGGGAAGTTTAATCATTTCCTTGTCCCCTAATAAAGACCCATCAAACAGGTTTATACTAGTTATTTTGCTTGTTGGGAAACAGACATCTGCTGGCTCTTCTGAAAAAAGAAGCCTATCTCTAAGATTAACATGCAATGGACAGTGCCATTCCCAACTTTCCATGGCTTCCCATCTTATATGGTTAGTTTCATTGGTTTCATCTTTTGCATTGAAATATAATTTAACTGATTCAAGTTTTTCATCTTTATCAATAAACTTCGAAAATTCTTCCCCGTACATCTTAGTTATTTCTACAGGGGGACTCATAACTTCAGGTTCCGATTCATAATCTAGACCTTCTGCTGTTTTGATTTTGATCCAGTATGAACGTCCAATTTCACCTCTAAAATCGAAGGATACGTTTTGATAAACCCCTGGAGTCGTCTCAGAGAATGTGTCGGAATCTCCTAAATCATTAAAAATTTCAACTATCGCATTTCTTTCAGGAATAATAACATCTTTGGTTGAAACGGTGTCTTTTGAAATAGTTTGATATATCTTAATTTCAATCGGTTTGTTTTCATTAGTTATTTTCCCATCAACAACTAAGACAGAAAAATTCCGAGAAACCTCTGGCATATACATTTCAGTGCATGAATTAAACAGAAAAAAAAGGCAAAGAATAATCAAAAGGTATTTTAGGGTTGGGTTTAGGGGCATTGAGCGGTAAATTTACTTATGTATAATAATTGCGACACTAATGTAATTAAATTTTTATATTAATTTAAAGTATTATGTCATGTGTCGTAAGTTTTACATTATTTCACATGATATTGAGAGCTGAATGTAATGGGGTGAATTGAAATGTTTTGTAGTGAACCATTTGTATTAATACACAATGACGGTATTATTGGCAGGTGGGAATTATTGATGTGTTTAAAATTGAATTTAATTCTACTTTTTTTCCATATATGATGCCGTATTTAAAGGCGTAATAATTATTATGAAACGTAACCTTAGATAGGATTGATTCGGTCAACGATGGATGACCAATATCATTTTCTATTTTAATTTGTCTAGAGTCTTATTGCCAAAATGAAGGTTTATTTGGAGAGTACATGAAAGAGCAATCAAGACATTCTTTATGTCTGTATAAAAAACCATAAACACCATTTTCACTATATCCTAATCCGGTTGTGTAATATATTGCAGTATCCGGAGGTAAATCTAATACTCTTTCGAAGCATTGGGGAGGGAAAACATCGAATTTTACATTAAACATAGATTCATTAAAAGAAGCTGATTTTGTGGAAACAGATGACACTTCGAAATATCCAACAACTGAATGTCCACCGTCAATACTTACAATATTTCCCACTACATTACCAGGAGTTCTGTCAAATAAATCCCCATTGGATTGATTTACCTCTTTAATATGGTTCCAAAAGCTATAGTTTTTAAAGCTTATAGATCTTACAAATAATTTAATGTAATAATCATAGAGCAATTTTTGTTCTTTTTCTGTTATGATAGTGATGGGAAGTTTAAGCATTTCTTTATCCCCTAATGAAGAAGCATCGAATAGGTTTATACTGGTTCCCTTACTTGTCGGAAAACAAATGCTTTCTGGTTCTTCTGTAATAAGAAGACTATCAATAAGATTAAGATGTATTGGACAGTGCCATTCCCAACTTTCCAATGCTTCCCATCTTAAAAAACTGGTTTCATTGGTTTCATCTTTTGCATCGAAGTATAACCTTATTGATTTAAGTTTTTCATCTTTATCAATAAACTTCGAAAATTCTTCTCCATACATCTTTGTTAAATCTACGGGAGGAATCATAATTTCGGGTTCAGATTCATATTCTATGCCTTCATTTGTCTTAATTTTGATCCAGTATGAGCGCCCAATTTCGCCTCTAAAATCGAAGGATACGTTTTGATAAACTCCAGGAGCTGTTTCATAGAATGAGTCGGAATCTCCTAAATCATTAAAAATTTCGACTATCGCATTTCTTTCAGGAATAATAACATCTTTGGTTGAAACGGTGTCTTCTGAAATAGCCTGATAAATCTTAATTTCAACAGGCTTGTTTTCATTTGTTATTTTTCCGTCAACAACTAATACTGAAAAATTCGAGGAAACCTCTGGCATATACATTTCAGTGCATGAATTAAACAGAAAAAAAAGACAAAGAATGACGAATAGGTATTTGGGGATTGAATTTAGGGGCATTGAGATATAAGTTTTATTATAAAAACTAATTATGATACTAATGTAATTATTTATTGAACAAATATGATAAATAATGTTGACTGTTTTTTTTGGTTTATGACATGCCTCTTGCTAAACTAGACTGCTTGGGCTGAAGGTGTAATATGTTCTGTTTGAGTGTTTAGGTGTGAGTCGTCAGTAATGGTGCACAATACAGTCATTATTGGAAGGAGGGGGCTTATTGGTGTATTTGAAATTAAATTCAGTACTGTTTATTTTCTATATGTGATGTCTGATTGAAAGGTGTAGTAATTTTTATACAGAATCGATTCGGGCAACTACAGATTACCAATATCATTTTCTATTTTAATTTGTTCAGATTCTTATTGCCAAAAAGAAGGCTTGTTGGGAGAATACTCAACAGAACAATCGGCACACTTTCTAAGTGTGTAATAATAAACGATATCAAAATCTAAAGATTCACTTCTTGTAACGTAATAGTATGTTGAGTCCGGATAAGATTTTCCACTTCTGCGTTCTATGCATTCGGGAGGGAAATAATCGAATTTCATATTAAACATGGTCTCGTTAAACGTGTTGCCTTTTGTTGATACCGAGGAAACCTCAAAATAACCAACGACCGAATTTTTATTTTTAAGACTATATACATTTCCCACTGCATTCCCAGGTACCTTGTCAAACAAATTCCCATTAGTCTGATTAATATCCTTAATAAATTTCCAGAAATGATAATTTTCATCGCTTATGGATTTAACTGATAACTGGATGTAATAGTCATAGAGTAATTTTTGTTCTTCTCTTGTTGTGGCAGTTATGGGAAGCTGAATCATTCTTTTTTCGCCCAAAAATGAAGCATCGAATACGTTTATATCCGTTATTGTATTTGTTGGGAAACAAACCACTGATGAGGAGTCTGTAAGACTAGCATAGAATGGGCAAAGCCACTCCCAACTCTCTTTAGCTTCCCATCTTATGAAGCTGGTTTCATTGGATGCATCTTTTGCATCAAAGTAAAACTTAACAGCTCCTATTTCGGTATCCTTATTAATAAACTTTGAGAATTCTTTCCCATAAATCTTTGTTATTTCTACAGGTGGCAGCATAATTTCAGGTACAGATTCATATTCTATGCCTTTGTCTGTTTTGATTTTAATCCAATAGCTGCGCCCTATTTCACCTTTAAAATCTGCCGATCTATTCTGATATACACCCGGATTTATTTCATAGAATGTATCTGATTCACCAATATCATTAAATATGGTTATAGTCGCATTTTCTTCAGGAACTATCGAGTCGTTAGTGGTAATAGAATCAATTGAGACTGTTTGATAGAGATTAATTTCTATAGGGAAATTTTCATTTGTTATTTTTCCGTCGACGATTAAAGCCGAAAAATCACGGCTAATATGCGGATTAAATCTTTCGGTACATGAAGAACAACAGCATAAAAGGATTAAAATATTATATGTAAGTATTTTGATTCGTAACATCTCTTATGAAAGGCTTCATTTAAATATTCGATTCTTTTTTTAATCTTCAACGTCTCTTTAAGAGTTAAATTTAAGAAAACAATTTATAGATTAAAATATTATGGGGTTGAAATAATTTGTTATAATTCAGTGTGTTGTATTGTTTCTCAATCTTTTTCTTAAATTATAACTCTTTGGAATCATTAAGAATTACGGACTTATTTTCAGATATAGTTCTAGTTAAATAGTGTATTACTTGGATGTATTAGAGATAATTAGTCTACTATCTATTTCAGCAATGAGTTCAAACTTATTGTTAATTGACTCTTCGATAATTAATAAGTCACCTGGTTCTAAGTTATAATTATACTCTTGGGTATTAAAAACTATTTTGCCTGAGTATAAATATATAAACAACTTAGCCTGTTTATCAATTATAGTGAAATCTCGTCTTTGTTCTTTGAGAAGGGCTAATGAACTTAGTTCACCTTTTGTTTTTCCTCTCGTCATTAAGTTAAAGTCAGTACAGATACCAAGAGATGACGTTTGCCAATCACCTTCAAATTCATCTATATCAAATTCTTTCAAGTGTCTATGGTACTGATTTTTGTGTAAAATTTCAATTTGTCCATTAAGAATCATAATTTTTCTTGAAACACCAGGTAGAGGCGTGAATTCTGATTTTTCGACTTCAACTTTCGCTGTACTTATTCTGAAATCGAAATTTCTTAGCCCGTAATCAGCTGTTTCTGGGTAGATGTAAAGTTGTGTGCTGGTTCCGCCCGACCATTTTATAGTTTTGAACTTATCGGCTCTTATGATTGTGAATGACATGGGATAGAAAGGAGTTAATTTATATTTAATGAGCTCAAAATTAATCATTTGTTTTTCCATTCGCATTCTATTTGTTAAATTAGAAGGTATCAACTCCAAAATAGA
>Ga0209379_10000574_pt1 | contig 29159 bp, 26 predicted proteins | sample tdDd001_FD_187124 | JGI IMG/M metagenome (GOLD analysis project Ga0209379, IMG submission 187124) | Marine sediment microbial communities from the Atlantic coast under amendment with organic carbon and nitrate - tdDd00.1 (SPAdes)... | ecosystem: Environmental > Aquatic > Marine > Coastal >...
AAATCCTTGATAAAATGGGATTGATCATAATAGTTACTTGAGTAGGCAATTTCAGTTAAACTCTCTTTATCTTTGTTAAGCAATGAAGTTAGTGCAGCTTGAAGACGAATAACTTTGCCTAATTGTTTAGGGCTAATACCAATGTGTTTTTTAAATTGGCGTTCTAAATGTTTCCTATGACTCTTGTCATCCCCAATTACATCAACCAGCTTCACATTTCCACCCTTTTGATATATAGCCTCTACAGTTGTTCTCACAATCTGGTCAATTACTTTGCTTTCCTGTAGCATGTCAAACAAAAAAGCTTCCACAATTTTGATTCGTTCCTCTGTAGACTTTGCATGTATAATATGGTTTTCTAAGTCTTTAACTAATACCGGATCAAATAAGTGGTCAAGTGGTGTTTCTTTGTTCACCAGTTCTTCCAATGATGTTTTGATAAGATTTGAAAATCCTAAAGGGAAAAAACTAATGGCAAAAGTATCCACCGTACCAACGGGTTCGATATAAAATGGATCCATTACCTGACCAAGTACCATCGCTCTAGGCTGTAAGATAAAATCCTGTTCTGATGTATATCTTTTAATGTCATCACCTAAGATAAAGGCCATTTCAATACAACCATCCGGTACAATTCTTTGTCTACTTTTCTCATGTTCAGGAACTTTCAAACTCCAATATTTATTGATCAAGGGTTCAAGATCAGGATGGGGGTCATAAGTTAGATATTCCATAAAACCTCCTTTGGTTAGTTAGAAGGACATCAGTTTTTTTTAAAATTAGTTTTTTTAGACATGTTTTTCATTGCTTATCATGTTTTTATTTGTGATACGGTTCACCCCTACTAATCCGATAAGCCCGATACACCTGCTCCAGTAACACAACCTTCATCAGCTGATGTGGAAAAGTCATTTTAGAAAAGGACAACTTATAATTTGCCCGCTTCATTACACTGTCTGCAAGTCCAAGAGAGCCACCAATTACAAATGTGATGTGGCTTGTACCACTTACCCCAAGTTTCTCTATCTTCTCTGAAAGTTCTTCACTTGTCACTTGTTTGCCTTCAATTGCAAGGGCAACTACATAAGCTTGGTCATGTATTTTAGATAAAATACGTTCACCTTCTTTTTCTTTGACCTGAATCATTTCTTTTTCACTTAAGTTTTCAGGGGCTTTTTCATCTGCAACTTCAATCAAGTCTAATTTGCAGTACTTGGTCAGGCGTTTAGCATACTCATTAATCGCCCCAGTAAAGTACTTTTCTTTTATTTTTCCAACAGATATCACTGTAATTTTCATGGTTTACCTTCTTTCAATCCTTAATAATACATTTATTATATCTTTTTATAGATATAAATAAACCATATAAAAATCCCAAAACAAATTGAACGATTATCGGAACTTTTTCAATTGAACCTTCGTCTAAAGACTATAATTATTCAACCAAGAATGGAGACTAACCCATGAAAAAGAGCCTTATCACTTTTATTTTAATCAGTTTAATTGTCATACTTTCAGCATGTACACCTCAGTCACAAACAAACAAGACTGACCCTGTTTCTAAAACTACCCCTTCTACAGAAACATCCAGCCAGACAGGAGAGGTATCCAGTAAAGAAGATAGTAAAGAAAATAGCAAAAACAAAAGTCAGCCACAACTAGACGCCCAACGTGAATATGTACTATCCACGTTAAAACAAAACAAAGACAAAACGCTCACAGATGACAAACGTGAACTCAGCACCCAGGTTAATGATGTATTTTACATCAACGTTATGAATACTCCTATTCAAAATGGCATAAGTGTATCAAACCAAGACAGTATCAACATTTCCAAAATCACGCCTTATGTGGAAGATGAAAAAAGTAAAACACTCATTGAAGTCGCAGCCTCAGAAAAAGGAGAACACTTTCTTCAGATAGAGTTTGAAGACGGCAAACTTTTATCCTATCAAATTTTTGCCCTTGACCATACCAACACCGAAGGGAATATCCTTGAACTTCAGGGGAGTCTTGAATCTGTACAGGCCGATTCTATTTTAATCCGTTCTGGTGAGAAAACACATTCCATTTATGCACCTGCATTTGAGAATATTGACAATCTAGAGTTAGGATCACCCGTACTTGTAGGCGTTGAAGTTGGTGAAACATCTTACAAACTTAAGTTCATAGTAGCCAAACAAATATTAAAATCAGAAAATGCTTTACCTATCATTCAGCATATTGTAAAGATCCAGTCAGTCCAAGAAGACCAAATACAAGTTTTATGGAATAGTGCGACGCTAAATATCTATCATAACGACCTATTAGCTAGTGAAGTTCAGGAGAATACGTATTTATATGTTGAGTATGAAGTAGACAAAATCAATGAGGCAAATGAGCTTCTAACTTATAAAGTCATTCAATAATTCTATTTAAGTGGTTTAATACTTACAACAAAACCCCATAAAAGATCACCTATTCGGTCATCATTTATGGGGTCATTTTTTATAGAATGCCATAATCCGTCTCAATATATACGTCTTTTTTCTTCTTAGGATTTACTAAAACACTAACTTCCGCGCCTATCGCAACACTATGAAGCATATGATACGGAATCCTAAACTCCTTGATAACTTCATAACTTTCTCCTTCATAATAAGGAATGGATAAGGTAATTTTATAAACATGAATATTATTCACTCGCATGAGGGTATCTTCAACATGTTTGATCATGCCCCGTGTTGGATGAAACTTTGTAAAATCTTGAGTATTTCTTTTATTTAGTTTTGTCATCTTAAATATTGCCACCCCTATAATGGGCAAGACACTCAACCAAATTCCCGCTTGCATCATCATCATTGTAGAACCGAAAGCTTCCATGTTAACCTCTAGTGCCTCTGGTGGCACATCTAAGCCTAACATCATTTTAAATCGATTGACCACATTCAGTTGATGATTTATATAAACGGTGAAACCGAGTGCAAAGCCGATCGGAAGCACGGATAGTTTTGCCAATAGCTGTGGTGACGTTAACAGATGTACAAACATAATAACCATGGTAATACCAAATAAAACCACACCACCTGTTAACACTTTAAAAGCCACTTCAGGACTTAAAAATTGTCGATACAATGGGAACATTCCCATAGTTATGCCTGTTAATGCACCAAATATACCACTAATAGTCCTCGTTTTTCTATGTAAAGATAATTGCATGTTGAGCCTCCTAACTGTCTTGTTTAATATTATACCGTTTTAGTGTAATATGCAAACAAGATAAAGTTAGATGGTTCTAGTCACCCACTTAGAGCATATTAAACATACTCAATAAAACAGAGCCGTTACCTATATAAAGTTGTCCATGTACAATAAAAAATGGTGTCTGAATGACACCACCTCTTATTTTTTATTTACTTTTAGCAAATACATATCCATATTCCATTGCACCCTCAACTGGGCAAGCACTTAAACATTCAAAACAATTCACACATTGTGGAGACCTTAGTTTATCTGCCTTAGAAACATTAATCTGCATCGGACAGGCTGTATCACATTTTCCACAATTCACACAGGTCTCAGCATTTCTTTTAATCGAAAATGGTCTTAGTAAACTCATAAGGCCATAGCGCCCACCTTCAGGACAGACATACTTACAATAAACACGGTCGTACTTAACTGATAGTAGGAAAAACACACCAATAGAAACCAGCGCAGCTGTTGTAGGCACTCTTCCACCTAAAAAACCTAAAAGTGCACCACGTGCTTCAAACTGCATTAGGGTAAAGATCAAATCTGACGCAATAGCAGCTGTTGCAACCGCTAGAACATACCTTAAATATACGGCTACTTGATGAATGCCCTTTGGTATTTGTCGTTTTTTAATGCCTAACATCTTCCCTAGCTTAGACCCAATATCCTGTAAAAATCCAAATGAACATGCCCATCCGCAGTAATAAACACCACCTAAAACAGCTGATCCTATAATTGCAATTTTAAAAATGGGAAGCTCGTTTAATATAGCTGCTAGAGTTAAAGCAACAAACAGAATTTGAGTAAAAAATCGTGCTAATTGTATCTTTTTCATATGTCCTCCAATTAGGTGTGATCACCTACTTCCGGTAGTCTGATTTCGAATGCGACGCCCACATCAAGGGATCTTGCGCAAACAGTTCCACCGTGTCCTTCAATAACTTGACGCACAATGGATAATCCTAAGCCAAATTGACCTTCTAAATCTTTTCTATATGGATCAAATAAAGTATCTGGACTCTTTGTTACAAACTGTGGTCCATCGTTTGAAATGCATATAATACCTTGGTTTTTCTCTTTTTCTATTTTTATCTGGACAGTATTCTTGGCAAATCTTAGCTGATTTTCGAATATATTTTCCATGGCAATTAAAAGTGCATCACTATCACCTTGCACTTCAAACTCCATAAGTTCAGATTGCCAATTCACATCATCTCTAAGCACTTTAAACCGCTGGGTTAGACTCCTTAACATTCTATCCAGTCGCACTGAAGACCACTGGTTCTCATGCCCCAGCGTTTGTCCTAACATATTAATATGCATCAGTTGCATTACACGTCTTTCAAGTTTTGATGCTTCTTCTTTTATTATTTCAGAGCTGTCTTTTTCAGGATTGGTTTCAACACCATCCATTTGAGCCTGTGCATATCCTTTTATAATCATTATAGGTGTCTTCAAATCATGAGAAGCTGCTTGAAGAAAACGCCTATCTCTTTCCTCAGATTCTTGTAATGACGACTTCATGCTGTCTAGTGCTTTGGCCAACAGTCCAACTTCATCATTTTCAGTTATTGGTGTTTGTACATTCCAGTTTCTCTTCGAGACTTCTTCAGCAAACATTTCTAGTTCTAAAATTGGTTTTACAATGCTACCAGCAAACTTCATAGACACTGGAATTACCACAACAAGTAAAACCAAAGCAAGGATAAGTACGCTACCCCCTCTGCCACTTTTTTGGTCTGCTAAGTAATACACCATGGTTGAATCTCCAAACTTACCTTCACCCTTATCTAAAAAGTAATAGTATGTCATATTTTCAATTTCAACTTTACCAAAAGTATCTACATTTTGAGTTGCAAGCTCTGACATTTCAAGTATTGCTTCTTCATCTCTAATTGACATGAGCCTTTCTGTAAATGCATCTATCTGAAGTTGTACTTCTTCACCTCGGTTAATCACCCTAAAATGTGCAACCCAAATACTGCTATGAATATACTCTTCACCTAATTCCATCATGTGTTCATAAGCGTCGTCATAACGTGTTTTCTCTTTTATTTCAGCGACTTCTTCAAGTTGTCTATATACAAACTGGTCATACGTGTATTCACCAAAAATATTCACTATCAATAACATAATGAAAATTATGCCTATAAATGCTAAAACCAGGTTTGTAGTAAGTTTTCTTTTTAAAGAACGAAAAGGTTTGATATATATCACTCCATTATCATGCGGTATCCGTATCCATACACCGCTTCAATGCTAAGCTCTGGAAGCTTCTTTCGAAGTCTTCTGAGTGTATCATCGACAACACGTTCTGATCCAAAATAATCTAAACCCCACACAGAATCAATAATCTGTGACCGACTTAGGGCTTTATTTCTTTGTTCAATTAAGTAACAAAGGGTTTCATACTCTTTTAAAGTTAAGGTAATCTCACTATTGCTTGCATAAACACAACGTTTATCATAATCAACTTTATAAGACCCTATATAAATAGGTTCTGGTGACATATCCTTCGGCTTGTCTACTTGAAGTAGGCGATTCACACGTAAAACCAGTTCCCTTGGTAAAAAAGGTTTTGGTAGGTAGTCGTCACTACCCATTTCTAGACCAACAACTCGGTCCAGTTCTGCACTCCTTGCTGACATAAAAATAACTGGAAGTTTTGGATTTTCAGATTTAATAGCTTTTATTAAACTATAACCATCCATCCCGGGTAACATAATATCCAAAACCCATAAATCAGGAGGATCATCAATTGCTTGTTCAGCTAACAATCCATCTGAAAATGCCCTTACTTGATAACCTTCTTTTTCTAAATAACTGACAAGAAGTTTTCTTAAATTGTCTTCATCTTCAACAAGGTATATTTTCATATTTATTCACCTCGGCTGGTGTTTAATGCTTCTGCAGCCCCTTCAATAATTCCAAGTGATGTATATGTTGCACCACTAACTACATCTACATCCGCACTTTGAGCGTCAATAATATTTTGTGGAAGGACCCTGTTCGCCCAGTTAAACCACTTTCTATCATCTCTGTGGCTGACCACTTCAACACGTGTAATCTCTCCATTAACAACTTCTACTTCTGTTGTTATATCTCCTTTAAACCCATATCCAGTGCCCTTAAAAACACCATCGGTATAACTCCCAGATCCACTTTGAGCTTGTAGGTTTATTGCCTCTGTTCTTTCTTTGATTTCAGCTGAATTGTCACGTTCTCCATGATGCCCTCCGCGGTGGTGGTCGTCATCTGAAAAAGCATGTGCCATACTCAGTTGTTCACCTAAATTTTCAGGTACAATACTCGTTAAACCAATACAGACTGTTAAAATACCCAGTGCTTTAAATAATCCTGATATACTTAAATCTAAGTTTTTAGCTGCTTTACTTTGATCCAATTTTTCACCAAATATATAATACAGCGTTCCAACTATCACAAACAAAGTTAAACTTATGCTGGTTAGAATCATGTGTGTTCCTCCTTTATATACACAGTATACCAGTAGCTTTTGGGAAGACTGTGTAGAAATAACGGAAAAGTAATGTGATTTTTGAAATGTTGATTTTGATTCAATTATCGTTATGGGGGTATGTTCATAATATCAAAGTACCTTGAAGGAGTGTGATGGTTGATGGACAAAAAAGCACCTGTATGCCCAAACTGTAACAGTATTATGACCTTCTTTGGCGAAGGTGGATACGGCAGATGCTCAAACGACAGTTGTAAATTTGAAGCCAAGATTGATGGCTGTGACACAGTTGATTGTGATACGGTAAATCTTGAAAATCAAGACATCGAACACGACCCCGAAGCGTAGAGTATTTGACACAATATTAATAGAGGCTGATTCCAAATGGAATCAGCCTCATTTTTGATTGTATAGTTGATAGGATAATCATATACAACTAACTTATTCTTGTATCATAGCCATAACACGAACCGGTGCACCATCTGCCTCTTCAATTTTAAGAGGTAAACACGCAACATCAAATGCTTTATCTGGTAACTGATCTAAGTTCGTTAGATTTTCAATAATAAACATGTCACAGCTCAGTAAAATTTTATGCACTGGATACTCTGTGCCTTCCATCTTATCAATAGAAATTGCATCTACTCCAACACCGCGCAGCCTTTGTTCACACAACCAATTGGCTGCCTTTTTAGTGAGAACTGGGAAGTTATTTAAATAGTCCGGCGTGCTCCAGTATTTACTCCATCCTGTTTTAAAGAACACATATTTAACGTCTTGAAGCCATGGTCCAAAGGGGAGCAAGTCCTCAAATCCTATTCTCTCTTTTAAATGAGAAACATCTATTACAAGTGCCTTACCAATGAAATCTTTAGGACTGTATGCATCTAGTGTTCTACCATTTGGGATCATATGTGCTGGTGCGTCCATATGGGTTCCCGTATGGCTATACATAGTTAATAGTTTTTCTGCTGCTCCATCTTTTTCAACAGTCATCACATTTTCTATTTTAGGCGGGTTCGTGCCAGGATAAACTGAAATTGAAGTGTTTAGAGCATGAGTTAGATCTATAACGCGCATAATGTAGCCTCCTTTTCATAACGGCATTTTTCTCTATACCCTATTATATATCCAATTGTTGTATGTTATCTGCATAATTTGCACAATTCGTCTTTTAAGTAACTTGAATTATGACTTAAGTATGATATAATTCTTAGAAATATAAACACCACCTGGTATTAATGCTGTCCTGTGAGACAGAAATAGAGGAGGAAACAAAATGAATAAAGGATTTTTGGTTTTAGAAAATGGCTGTGTCTTAAGTGGGAAAACAGATGCAACATCTAATGTTTTCGGACAAGTTGCCTTCAGCGGTACTCTAGCACGTGTTTCTAATGAGGCAGATGTTCAAAACTTTACACTTGACCATGCATTTGACGCCATCACACCACTGACTGGGAAGATCGTGACCGATACGCTTCCTGTCGAATATCATATGTATGATGTGAAAAACTCAACGTTTTAGGCCACTTGTCTTCATGTGGTTCTAAGTATCTATCTTGTTTTACATTGAAACCTAAGGAAATAAAATAAGGAGCTTATGTATCTGTTTACGATACATAGCTCCTTTTTAATTTTCATTTATTAAAACTTCAACTTAATAATATAATAAGTGGATTAACTGCTTCATTTTGATCCATATTTGATCTATAAATGAATACGTCCAGTCACTCAAACAAATCACTGCACCTAAATCTAGCTAATCGCTTCAGATCGAGTAACCAATATATCTGAATCATCCACAATTCTACCCTTACCATTTTGCTTTACCCAGTACATAATCTCATCTGCACTGGACAATGCATTATCAAGCCCTTTACTTGCGTCTAAATGAGCGATCCCACCACTTACTGTAATTGATTTTGACAATCCCAGTTGTAAATTTTGAACTTTGTTTTGGATCTTCTCTGTCAGCATTTTGGCGTGTAGGTCCTCTTTGCTTTTTAGTATAATGACGAACTCATCTCCGCCATATCGACCAACCATGCCGGCATCTCCAACGGTTTCACGTATTGTCTGACTCACTTTGACAATAACTTCGTCCCCTTTTAAATGCCCATACTCATCATTTATATACTTAAAATCATCAATATCCATCATAACAATGGTTGACTCTTTACCAAGTTTCACACAACTTTCAAGTTTCTCAAATAAATATCTTCTATTATAAAGACCAGTAAGTTCATCTGTTTTAGAAATATGGTATAACTTAATATTTTGCTCTTCTAAAAGTTCACTATAAATTTCAAGTCGACGCCTTTCATCACGCCAAGCTTCAGCAAATGCTGTTGCCATGTACACAACTGAGAAAAATATAATTGGCGTTTGTATCATCAAATCCATGACATGCATTTCTTTTGGAACCCTACTTACAAAGTTTGGCGCATTGTACTGTAAATGTACAAGCACAATAAAAACAAGAAACTCCATCCCAGCAAAAAAGATTCTCATTTTGCCTTTAAGTAAAAATCCTATGGACATTGCCACCAACAAAACATAACCCAGCGTTAAGTAGTTATGCCCTCCGGTGGTTTTCCAGCCACTTGGAATAAAGAAAAATATCACAAGTGAATACACCACGGCTTGAATCCAGGGTCTCACTTTGGAATTCTCTACATGTCTTAGTCCAACCACAGACGTTGGAATCAGTACCAACCACTTTATATTCACTATAAAATCGAGGCCAACATAAATATTCCCCACAATGTTAATAATGGAGATTCCAAGGCAAAACTGTAGCATTCTTTTAAAGAAAAATGCCTCTACAGATGGTTTATTGGATTCTAACGCCATAGGTGTCACCTCTTTTCCATATTTTGATTATAGACAATCTACGTATACATTACCACTCATTTTAAGTAAAGTTCCACCCTAATTCTAAGTAAACTCTAATCTAACCCTTATTGAATCTTAAATTGCCAGCAGTATGATACTAGTAGATCAAATGATGAAACATTTTAAAAAGGACACTTAAAATAGATAATAAAAAATAAGGAGGCCCCACCATGAATATCAGTCTAGAAAAAATTGATTTATTAAAAGAAAGAGCAAACGTTGGGTATAAAGAGGCAAAGGAAGCTCTTGAGCAGTGTGAAGGAGACCTTGTTGAAGCTTTAATCTGGTTAGAGGAAAATGAAAAAATCAAAACAGAAAGACAAGCGAATGGCCGCAGACAGTACTACAAACGATCAAACAAAGACAGAAATCCTGAAAACGACTTTGGTCGTAGAGTTGAAGACAGTGTAAAAACCGTGCACAAAATGCGATTCAAAATCTTTAAAGATGACGATGTTCTACTTAGCCTTCCGGCAACTGTAGCCATTATTGTGGGTGTGTTTACCCTACCAATGTCCATCTTCGCGCTCATCGCAGCAGTGATTTTTAGATACCACATTGCTATTATTAAACCCGATGGCGAAGAAGTTGTTGTTGATGAAACCATTAAAGAAACTGTTCAAGAAGAGTTTGGTACTTCACCGCAGGAAGCAAACGTCGAAGCTGCACCTGAAGCAGACAGCAAACCTGACCTTTCAAAAAAAGAGAATGTATAAGTGAATAAATGACTAGAAAGCCCTCGAATGGTTTTACAATTGTATAATAAGACCACTTAAGGGCTTTGTCTCTTCTCAAAAAAGAAATATAATGGAAGAAAGATGAAGTCTTTAAGGGGGACTGGTTCATGGATGATAAAATTCTTATTGTTGAAGATGATTTAAAAATTGCTCGATTTGTCGAGTTGGAATTAAAACATGAAGGTTTTACAGTTGATAAAGTACACGACGGACGTTCAGGGCTTGATAAAGCACTGGAAGGGGACTATGCTCTAATCATATTAGATATTATGTTGCCTGGTCTTAATGGTATGGAAGTCTGCAGACGTGTTAGAAAAGAATCTGAAGTACCCATTATAATGCTCACAGCAAAAGATGACACCATGGACAAAGTTATGGGTCTAGATTTAGGCGCTGACGATTATATTACCAAACCATTTGCTATTGAAGAGCTTCTTGCGCGTATTAGACGTGTATTCAGACGGCCCACTTCCTCTGCACCTGCTCAGGAACACACCGTGTTCAGCTGTGGCCCAATAAAAATTGACGTGTCTCAACATGCGGTTTTCTTTGAAGATCAAAATGTTGAACTCACTAAAAAAGAGTATGACCTCTTACAGTATTTGATCCAAAATAAAGGGATTGCCCTCTCACGTGATCAAATTTTAGATGAAGTATGGGGATATGATTACTATGGTGATACCAACGTTGTTGACGTTTATATTCGATATTTAAGAACAAAAATTGACAACGAGTTTGGTATAAAACTTATTCACACTATTCGAGGTGTCGGTTATCTTGTAAAAGAGGATTGATATGAATAAGAACAATAAAAAATACTATAAATTTGAACATAAACGATATAAAGGTCCTTACAAAAAGAAATACAAAGGGCCCAAAATAACAATAAATATTGATGATTCTGTTAAAAAGTTTGAAAAATCCGCTCAAACTGCGGCTGATTCTGTTGAAAATAGAGTTAAGGAAGATCTCACCCCATTTTGGGAAGGTTTTTTATCTTGGTTAGAAAACATTAAAAGCTTTGATACGTTTCTTTCTCTTTTTCGTTTTAACATCACCTTTAAGATGACCTTAGGCTTTGCCCTTTTTATGATACAGCTTATAGTTATTGTAAATTTGGTTATATTCGGATCTGTGAAGTTTGCCTTGTATCAAGGTGCTTTAGACGATTTAAATGTACGTGCAGACGCAGTCATAGAACTTGCAAACAATAATAAAGCTGACAATAACCGAAGTGATGTAGATGATTCTTCTTACTTCAACGGTATCCTTGGTCTGCTTGGACTGGATATAACCATTTACGATCAGTACTTAGTCCCAGTAGCAAGTTCAATTGATCCACTGCCAGCATGGGTGCCTACTGAAAACAGGGAGGAGTTTAGCCCCTTTAGGTATCAATTCCCTGAAAAATTATATAAACAAACCTGGTTTAAAGCTGAAAATACAGACCTCATTTTATTAGCTTCTTATTCCATGAAAGACGCACAAGATACACTGGACCGTATCACCATGATCTGTATGTTTTTAAGTTTTATGCTGATTCTTTGGGCAGTTAGGTCTTCTTCAAGGATTTCACAGAAACATTTAGCCCCTCTTCATGTTATGACCAAAAACGTTCAAAATGTTTCTATAAGCAGTCTTGATAAACGTTTAAATGTGAGAGGTACCAAAGATGAACTCAAAGATCTTGCCATGGTGTTTAACAATATGATGGACAACATCCAGCTTTCTTATGACCGTCAAAGACAGTTTGTTTCAGATGCATCCCACGAATTACGTACTCCTATTGCCGTTATTAAAGGGTATGCAAATATGTTAGACCGCTGGGGTAAAGAAGATCCAGAAATCCTCATGGAAAGTATTGATGCCATTCAAAGTGAAGCAGACAACATGCAGTCCCTTGTTGAAAGTTTACTCTTTATTGCACGTAATGATAAAGGTACTTTGAAAATGGATATGGATACCTTTGATATTAGTGAGCTTATGCACGAAGTCGCTAAGGAAACCAACCTCATTGACAGCGAACACGAGATTCTTACTGATATATCTGGCCCTCTACTCTTTTATGGGTCAGCTGAAAAACTAAAACAAGCTTTTCGTGTATTTATAGACAACGCCATCAAGTATACCCCTGATGGTGGTCAAATTACTATTAAACTTCAAACATCCGAGCGCCACGCACTGATTGGTATAGAGGATAATGGTATAGGGATTTCAAGTGAAGATTTACCACATATATTTGATAGATTCTATCGTGCAGATAAGTCAAGATCCCGTTTAGCTGACAATCCTCAAAAAACGGGTGGAACCGGTCTAGGTCTTGCAATTGCAAAGATTATTGTAGATCAACACCGTGGTAAAATTCACGTTGACAGTACATTAAACTCAGGCACAAAAGTCTCTATTGTCCTTCCGCGTCGCCGAAAAGAAGCTGAACAAGACAAGGCTGACAAGGCAAAACAAGAAGGTAAAGTCAACTTAAGTAAAGAGACGGATTAAAGAAAAACAGTTAGATATACATTAGACGTTTATTCATTTGAATAGGCGTTTTTTTGTACTGATTTTTGAGTTTAAAAGTGGATTATTATGCAAATGAATGCAGTTTTATCGGTTTTTCATATGGGTAATTAGTTTATTAATTGTTTTTATTTTCTATAAATTGATTTATTTTACTTGTTTCATGTGAAACATTCTTGATGATTTTTTAAAAAAATTTCAACTTTTAATTCCAATAATTGTAAATCGAAACAACGAAATCACATCCAATACTTTACATTTATTTGAAGTAACTTACAATTACTTGCACCATGTATTGTACGATATTCGTAATACCACTGATGAAAAATGCATAGAAAATGATATAAACTAGTCGGTTCATAAAAAAATAACGATGTATATTTACAAGCCTTTCAGATGAATATTATATGGAGGCTGAATATGCTGAACTATTATAGGCAAATAATTAAACCTTACATTTATGAAAATCCAACTCAGCAATTTTTTTCTTCGTTAATTCTTAAGTAGACATACATAGATTTTATACAAAAACAATTAAAAAAACAGAGGAAGAGAGAAACAGAGGTTTTGTAATAAGGACTATTGTAAAATGTAACTCATCACAGTATTTTCGAAGCTGTTTTCTTGCAAGCAAGACTTATATCTGTTTATAGTAAAAAACGCCCTAGTTAAATTAGTACAGAAAAAAACTCACCATTTCTGATGAGTTTTTATGCTTAGGCTTTTTTAATTTTATATAAGCGACTCACACGATCGCGGTAAGTCATATCAATGTTCAAATCGACACCAACTTCAATGTTATTGTTTTCAACCACTTGGCGAACGGTTTCGTATGCAAGTTCAGGAAAATTGTTTTCTTTACTTAAGTGACCCAGTAACACTTGGTTCACGCGGCCTTTACGTGCTGCTTCTACAACCAATTCACCAGCATATTCGTTGGAAATATGACCATCTTCTGAAAGAATACGTCTTTTTAAATAGTAGGGATACTTACCCATTTTAAGCATTTCTTCGTCGTGGTTTGCTTCAATCATAAGCAAGTCACAGTCACTAATTTCTTCAATAATTGCATCACTTGCAACACCTAAATCCGTTGCAACACAAACCTTTGCCGACTTTATTGAGAAGGTAAATCCTACAGGATCAGCAGCATCATGAGAGATGGAAAACGGCTTAACCGATATGTCTCCTATAGTTAGAGATTCATTGCTTTTAAAGAAAACTATGTCCTCTTCATTCACTTCACCAACTTTATGTTTCATTGCATTCCAAGTCAGTTCATTAACATATAGTTTAACACCATAACGTCGCATGAGAACCCCAACACCTTTAGTGTGGTCTGAGTGTTCATGACTTATCAAAATGCCATGGATACACTCTGGATCTACATCTATGTTTTCTAATGCATTTTTTATATATTTACCGCTCAAACCTGCATCCACTAGTAAATGTGTGGATTCACTGGAAACATACTGACTGTTCCCGCTACTGCCACTAGCTAATGAGCAAAAATTGATTGACATGATTACCTCTTTTCGTACATACGAAGTTTACCTTACTATTATATAGACTATTTCCCACACTGGCAATGAAACACTTATTTAAGGTATTCAATTTCAGTTTCAAGGAGCAAAGACTTGGTCATTTGGTCTAAAAAAGCTTCATCTGTTGACATAGCATACAAAGCTACGGTAGTTTTAGCCTGCTCAATTTTACGGACCAAAACACGGCTATAGAGGGTCATTTTACTGAACTGGTCTCCTTCTTTTCCTTCAGGCAAACCATACTGCAAATAGCTCATTTTAAAGCTTTTCAGGGGATGTCTAGGACTATTGGTCTGAACGATTGAAGTAACTTGTGTCCACCTTTCACCCTTTAGGTCGATTGACTGGAACTCATTACTTATAACATCAAAATTAAGAGATGCATAGGGTGCCCCAAAACCACCTAACACAAGTTGCAAATAGTCGTACCGCGCAACAGATGTTAGAGCATCTACCTGGATATCTCCTTCATCATTAAATAAGTATGCAAAAGCTGTATCATTATTTTTCAATAAATAAGCACCATAAAAGGAACCCAAATATGGTGAATCATGTTCATATAGTCTTGATCTCCCTTTAAGTGGGTTATAACCTGCGAAGTTATACAATATGGTTAAATCTACGTCCCTATCTATTTTTCTCGAGAATGCATGACTGGCATCGTATGTCATAACAAAGGGGTACCACTTCTGTGAATCCGACACGTAGCCTGCAGGCATCTTAATCTTAATGCCCTCCTTTATAGTTAGTGCATTTTTATTTTGGACATAATTGTTTAGCTGCATGACTAACATACTTGGTCCAATCCGCGTCGGAGGAATGAGCGTACATATAATGAGCAGGGCTAAAAACCATGTAATTCCTTTAATGACTCTACTTAAGAACTTCATAAAAGCCTCCTACCCGTCCTATACCCATAATTTATAAGCCAGGATACCAAAAACAAGAAAAGGGATGTCTTAACATCCCTTACACTTACTCTGTTTGTGCTTCAATATAAATAACATCCCCTTGAGCTGTTCTAAATCTCCAGTAAGGCATTGGTTCACCTTCTTGGAAGTTTATTGTGAGGATATTAGAGATAAGTCTGTAACCTAAATCCATAGACTCAATTTCAACGGGTCTTTGTATGTCCGTATTACCATCTATCTCAGAGAGCACTCTAAACAGTGCCTTTGCTGGTGATTCAACAATCTTAGATGTGTCCTGAACTTCAATAGCTCCGAACCACTTTCTTCTTAGTTCAATCACAGAAGTGTTTGATACAATTAACTTCATGTATGCATTTTCAACGAAATAACCATCTTCAATCTGTCTAAACTCAACTAAAACTGTTCCATCGTCTTGTTGTTCAGTAACCCAATGGGCTACAGATGAATACTGTAGGCCTACACTATCTAGGAAATTCTTTGCTATTTCAGTGGCTTGATCCACATCGGTCTCAACATATCCTCCCAGTGGATTTAAAAGTTGATAAACGAGCTCTTGTGTCTCTAATATTCTAACACCAGCATCTTTAGACAAATACTGACCATCGATGTTGGTAAAATTCTCACCCAATAAAATCTGGATCATAGTTTCATCTTCATAAGTTTCGTAGGTTAATCGAATATCAGTCATAACCAAATCTTGAGTAGGTACATCTGTAGTCACCGTAACCTGCTCAGACTCAAGTAATTTCAATACTTCCGTTAATTGATTTTGGTTATTTTCATAATCAGTTCTTGCTCCAATTCGATCACCATACAAGACGAAAAATAGTACACTGTTGGTTAGAAGAAGTGCAATGATTAATATAGTTTTTGTACGACTCCAATCCATATGATTCTCCTACTTCGTTCGAGATCTCAACAATCTACCATCATATAATCTAAATGCATAACTGCTCGAACCTATGTCTAATTTCCACACCGGATACAAGTACTTCTTATCTTGCTCTAAATAATATGACAACTCCACATGTGATATATCTCGCAGTATTCGTGTCCAAATTTCTGCTTCTGTTAACTCAACACCTTCATCCAAGGATAAGTTTGACTCATAGTCACTTTGAATAACTTTACTATTTCGTTCTAAGACTTCATTAATCGTTAATGCCCTAGGATAAATATCTAACATAAAACTGTCTTTAAACTTATGAATTGACCGACTAAAATTCGACAGATGGTCCCCTATTAGTTCAACTTTTACACTATGACCACTTTCAAGACCTTCTGTAATAATTGTCATATCTTGAATTCTATAATCAAATTCTAGTGTATATCGCTGATTTCCATCTTCATCTGTGACCATGGAGTAATCTGTCAAATATAGACTTGAAGGCGCTCCACCATACTGATCAATATAACCTAAAGAAATCTGAACAGCATCAGAAAGTGAAATAGACTCTACTTTTGTTCCAGGACTCAATCGTTGTGTTAACTCGATTGTCCCATCAGTTCCAAGTCTTAAAGCTTTATTGGCATATCCATATAAATAAACAACAGACTGGTCTACGTCACGCATCTTTTTAACAAAATTAAACTGCTTTCCAAAAGCTTTGTTGGCATAAGACCTAAGAGCACTATCATCTGATGCACGAACATCCACTTCCGGAATGACATTTACAAAATCAACACGCATACTTGTAATTGGAAAAATACTGTTGTTTTCTTGCGTCTTTTCTTCTGATAAAGCATCTTGCAGACCAAATAAATCCTCAACCCGCCTATATTCAATTTGTGTATTGCTTTCAATTCTATTTATAGACGTAAGAATCTCATTTGACCATTTATCACCATTTAAGCGGTAATACGACGCTTCCTCATCATTTCCAAAGTAAATGCCTTCTTGGTCATGTGTTGAAATCAATATGGAGTTAAACTTAACAGCATTCTCATCTTCATTTGGCTCGATACCAAGCATTATCTGCATTTCGCTAAGGTTCATGTTAAAAGGCAACCTAAAACGAACCGCACGGCTTTTGATCAACTCAACCCAACGCATCTCATCAATTGACTCCAGATTAGACAAATTTTCCTGACTTAGTAAGTAACTTATCAGTTCAAGTTGTGTAGCCTCCCATAGTGTAGAATTTTCCTCAGTATAGTTCTGAGTATAAATTCCACCCCCAAAACTTATAATAAAGCTTTGGGGGCCGAAGACTTCTTTAATATCAAATGTTTTGTTAATAGATAAAGCTTGAACAGCATTATCTTGGCGATCGGTTGAGAGGTTCAGCATAAGCTGCCCGGTTAAGACAATACAGAGAATAAACAGAGACACCAACGTCGCTGATTTGAACATTTCTCTGTTCATTTGGACCTCCCGAATTACTCGTCCTTATTATCATCCGCCGGTAAATCAAGCGAATTATTATTGTTTCCAGCTTTTCCTTCATTATCATCAGAAATGACATTGTCATCTGTGCTATCTATTAGATCAACAGATGGTAATATTAAATCTCCAACATTTGAAGGCATCGCTTCTTTAATAACTTTCTCAGTTAACTCTTCTTTTTTAGTCACTTCAAACTCAATGACCTTTATCATTTCCTGATTTTCTTGGTCTGTAAATACAAACTTGTATAAACCAGGTGTAATTTTTTCAACTGTCTTCTGGTAATAAGGCAGAATACCTGTGTTTGAAACATCTTCAGGTCCAAACAGTGGAATTTCAAATATTGCTTCATATCCCTCTTTGGCTTCAATGTATGCACCACAATTAGATTGAACTGCATCTACCGTTGTCAGGTAGTTCTTTATTACGCTTAGCTCTTCCCGAGTATACGCATGTGTTTCCACATGTCCTTGTGGGAACAACTCTATATACTCAGCATAAGCACTTTCTAGTTCCAGCAACATTTCTCCAAATGCTTTACGTGCTGTGTTGTATGACTGGATAACATCCTGTCTATCTTTAGATGATAACCTTTCAACTTGTAACAATGCCTGTGACCCATCAATAATTTCGTCAGAATCAACAGCATCACTTAGTTCAACTGTCTTAACAGGACTCAAGTCCTTAGACGTTTCAGCTTCATCTTCACTCACGAATGCATCTCTGGCTATTATGCTCCCTCCACTTACAACTCTAAATGGAACTTCATCTGCCATCATAACCATTTCAGACTCACACGCTTCATCTAAATAGCTGTCATGAGACGATGGCATCACTTTGAAAAGGCTCACATCTACTTTAACCGAACGGATAGAAATAGCCATAGAGTCTTTTACAAAAACTTGACGTTCAGAGCCAATTTTTGGAGCAACCAGTTCAATATCTTCTGGTTCTACAGGATTCAGTTGTATGCCGGCAAATGTTGCCGTTGACAGCAATGTTATAAAGAGTGCTGCCAGGATTAGGGAAATGCCCTTTTTAAACATACTCATCCAACCTAACTTAAGAATTTTACATACTATAGTTCATTTTAACAACTTTATTATACACAAGGAATATTACAGGTATATTACACCACTTTTAAGTCAAGATTACACAATTCGACACATTTCGACATGATTTTAAAGAATTACTCCTTATTTAAATCCACTTCTATAGGAATACGAATGCTTATAGAGGTTCCAGCACCCACTTTAGAATCAATTTCGATCTCACCTTGATGTAATTCAACAATTTCTTTTGCAATGGATAAACCCAGTCCTGTGCCACCCATATTTCTAGATCTAGCTTTATCAACTCGATAGAATCGATCAAATATACGGGCAAGGTGTTTTTTGCTGATACCGATCCCCGTGTCATCGACTTTAATCTGAACATAATCACCACTGCGTGTGATAAACGCTTTAATTCGACCATTTTCAGGTGTGTATTTAATCGCATTAGAAAGCACATTTAACATAACCTGTTCAATACGGTCATAATCAAAATACCCTACAACTTCATCAATATCTGCAATCAATTTAATTTCTTGCATCTTTGCTTTAGCTGTAACATCAACCTTCATAATAGCTTTCTTAAGAAGCATCACATAATCGTGATACTCAAAATCAAGGGCTACTTTTCTTGCATCGAAATTCGACAGTTGAAGCAAGTCACGTACAAGTCGCGTCATTCTATCCGCTTCAGAACTTACAACAGATAAAAATCGTTCAGTCATTTCCCTATCATCAATCATGCCATCCAGTATTGTTTCTGTATAACTTTTAATACTTGTTAATGGCGTTTTTAATTCATGAGAAACATTTGCAACAAACTCACGTCGCATGTCTTCCAGTCTCTGAGTTTCTGTAATATCTTGAATCAAAAATACAAACCCGTTCTTATCTTCTTGGTCATTTGTATAAGGCGCAAAACTGATTTTGATATAACTGTTTTCAAATTTCTCAGTTATAGAACCTGTCCAATCTGGGTTATTAAATTTCAAATTATCAAGCGTTATGCCTTTATCGATTCGCTCGGCTATGTCATTATAATTCGTTTCGTGTTCACTTATCTTAAGGAAATTTTTCGCCTTAGGATTGATATGAATAATTTCACCTTCACGGTCTACCGCTATAAGGCCATCATCCATATGATTAATAATGGTTTCCAGTTTACTCTTTTCCCTGGAAATCTCACGCATACTCGTGTTTAATCTACCTGTCAGATAATTAAATGTATCTGCAAGTTGTCCAATTTCATCATCCGAACGCACTTGTACAACCTGGTTAAAGTCCCCTTGCGCCAGCTTGGCAACACGCATGGTTACGTCATTAATTGGGTCAGTGATTGTACGGGCAATGAAGAAACCAAGTAATATCGTAAAGCCAGAAGACAATACGATAGACTGGATTATTATAACTATAGACTTATTCAGGGTATCAAAGATCTCTCTTAAATCTGAACGTAAATACAATGCACCCGTCACTTTACCTGTGTGAACAATTGGAAATACCATATCTTTTGTCCTAAAGACTGCATTACCACTTTGAATATTCTCAATGGATTCTGCACTTACACCATTTAGGCCAGAAAGAAGCAGATCAAGTTTTAGAACTTCATCTGCGGAAACACCAATATTCTCAGTCGTTGTAGCAACAATTGAATTATTGCTTCGATCAATAACATAGATTTCTTTATTGATGCCAACATTCTGAACACCTGTTATAAGTTCTTGAATGACACTTTCTTCAGATTCATCAGTTACTTGTGTCAAAGATAGATCATCATACCGCTCAAGTTGTGGCAATATCAGCTCAGAGATTTCTCTTAGCTCCTTTGTCACATTATCGAAGTGGTACTCCTGAATAGACTGGATAATAAATACCCCAGCTATAATCATTGCAATAAACACGAGCATAAAATAGATAATTATAAACTTCCATCTAATGCTCTTAAACATATTAAATTATGTCCTCCTGAAATAGTAACCAACACCACGTTTAGTTAAGATGTACTTAGGGCTGCTAGAATCATCTTCTATTTTCTCACGAAGTCTTCTAACCGTAACGTCTACAGTACGAATATCACCAAAATACTCATATCCCCAAACATCTTTAAGAAGTTGTTCTCTTGAAAAAATTTGATTTTCTTGTGTCGCCAGATATTTTAATAATTCAAACTCTCTAAGTGTCAGTTCGATTATTGTATCTTCTTTGCTCACTTCATAACGGTCTAAATCAATACTCAAGTTGCCTGACTCTATAACACTTACTTCCCCTGCTTCAACTGTTCCATCCATGTCAATGCGTCTAAGGTTTGCCTTCACACGAGCAATGAGTTCTCGCATTCCAAATGGTTTTGTAATATAGTCATCGGCTCCGAGTTCAAGACCCAGAACTTTATCTACTTCTTCTTCTTTTGCAGTCAACATGATAATTGGAGTTGAATGCTTTTCACGAATTTTTCTACATACTTGGAATCCATCCATTTTAGGCAGCATTACATCAAGAAGCATTAGGTCTGGTTGCACCTGATCATGCATTTGAACAGCTTCTTCCCCGTCATAAGCTACAACAACAGTAAAACCTTCTTTAACTAAGTTAAATTTAATTATGTCCGCAATCGGCTTCTCGTCATCTACAACTAGAATTTTCTTATCCATAGTCTCACCTCGATTATGTTCTACGCCCATTATACCCGATTCCAATATAGATCTAAATCAACATACTGCATTCGTATTTATATTGAAATATTCGGGAATCATCTTAGTTCAAAAATACCGCTATGTTTTCACATAGCGGTATTGATTAATCATTTCAAAACCATCCTGCCTAAACAATTTTAGTAAGAAATATATCCTGTAGGGTTTACAGGCACATTGTTCTTTCTAATTTCAAAGTGCAGGTGCGGCCCAGTGCTCCGGCCTGTATTTCCTGATGCTGCAATGGTCTGACCTTTAAATACTTTCTCACCTTTTCTTACATATAACTTTGAGTTATGTGCATAAAGTGTAGTCATATTTGCGCCATGGTCAATGATAATACATTTACCATAACCGCCTTTAGTCCCTGAGAATGTTACCACACCACCATCTGATGCAGTTACTGGTGTTCCAATTGGAATACCAACATCTATACCACTATGTTGACGTCCCCATCTCCATCCAAAACCTGATGTGATGTAGCCACGGCTAGTTGGTTTAGCAAACACGCCCGTTCCTTTACGCGGAGGCGGATCTTTGGTTCCTCGATAAACCACACGTGTTGTTGGTTCACTTAAGATTTCTTCATCCATGATGATTCTGCCAACTTCAAGACCGTTAACTCTGTAGATCTCTGCTTCAACAAATCGTTCCCCTTGAACACCTTTTACTTTTGTACGGTACTCACCTTGGAACATATTCGCTGTATCTTCATACTCTATATCATACTGAATGTCGTCATTGTACTCTGCCATCTCTACAGTATAAACACTGATAAGTGGTCTTGGTACAACTAAACTAATTTGCTGTCCTATCTGAAGTCTTTCTGGAACAACCTCTGGATTGGCCTTTACCAGGTCATTTACTGGAATACCATATCCTTTTGCAATAACCCAGAAGTTTTCACCTTTTTCAACGATGTGTCTCTTCTGCTCGTTTGTTCCACGAATAATATATTCTAGAATTGTATCTGGTTCAACAAACTGAGTCCACTCACCTACAGGTTTATAGGTTTTTGTCACAGATACGTTTTCTTGGAAATATGTACGTAAGTACTCCGCATCCTCATTTTTTTGATAACGAACTTTAAGTGCATCAAGTACATACTCAGCTTCGTCACGTGTATTGAAGTAAGCAACAGGAACATCATTTGCAGTAACTTCATATCCTTCAATCGCAACACCAGCAGTTAAGCTTACGCCTTTAATAAGTTTATCAAGTAAAACTTCCTCCGCAGTTGGTTCAACATTTACAGAAGTATCAGCAACTTCTTCAAGATCTGCAATAGCACCTTCTGCAGCAAGTGATTGAACTTCTGGAGTCTCTTCAATTTTCAAGTCAGTTGATGCAGATGCAACTTGTGCCCCTGATGAACTTGGTATAAAGGTTGTAACTGTATATGCAACCACTGCAAGTACAATAACTGCTATGCCTGCATAAACCATATGATGGTTGTTTTCTATAAACTTTGAAATCTTATATTTAAAATTATAACGGTTTGACCGCGCACCACTGTAATATGATTTTCTTCTTTTAGCGCGTTTGTGGTTATGGTAAACCCCGTAAAATGGGCTCGCCATGGCCGCAATCAACCAAGCCAACTTATCTAGAAGTTGGTCCTTCCAATCTTTTTTTCTCATTATATAGCCCCTGTTTTGTTGTATAGTCTGTCCATTTTATTTGCCGTCAAAACAAATGTCAGTTTCTCAAAAGTCAGAGTTCCCGTATTCTACATAAGTATATCATATTATGTTGACTCAAAGAATATTTCGCAGCAAAAAACCCTTCTTATCTTAAATGTAGATAAGAAGGGCTCTATTCTAGTAAGGACTATGTTCCCTCAAAGGGTTTATAGACTGGTGTTCTAGTCTCTATAAACTCTATCACGAATAATCGTTTGAGAACGCTTTGGACCGATTGAAACTATTTTAACAGGTACACCTGTAAGCTCTTCAATACGGTTTACGTAATTCTGACAATTTTCAGGAAGATCTTCAAACTTTTCAGCACCAGTAATGTCTTCGTTCCAGCCAGGAAGTGTTTCATAAACTGGCTCACATTTTTCTAACATAGAAAGGCTTGCTGGATAATCTTCAATGATTTCATCACCGTACTTGTATGCTGTACAGATTTTAACTTCTTCAAAGCCAGTTAGTACATCAAGTAACATAAGAGACATTGCCGTCATACCGTTAACGCGCGCTGCATAGTTTACGATAACTGTATCTAACCAACCACAACGTCTAGCACGACCCGTTGTCGTACCAAATTCATGTCCTTGAACACGAATTCTTTCACCAATTTCATCGTCTAGTTCTGTAACAAAGGGACCCATACCAACACGTGTAGTATAAGCTTTTGTAATACCAAGAACTTCTTCAATTTTATTAGGGCCTACACCTGAACCAATAGCAAAGCCACCAGAAATAGGGTGTGAGCTCGTTACGTACGGGTACGTACCAAAATCAATATCTAAAAGTGTACCTTGAGCACCTTCAAGTAATACTTTTTTGTTTTCTTTCACTGCATCGTAAACAATACGAATTGTATCTGAAACGTAAGGGCGCAGTCTCTCAGCAAAACGCTTGTAGTCTGTAACGATTTTGTCCGCATCAAGTGCATCTCCACCGTATACGCCTTCAATAATCTTATTTTTGTGTGCAACCTGTGCACGTAGTTTCATTTCAAATGCTTCATCAAGAAGATCACATACACGTAGGCCTGAACGTTCAACCTTATCCATGTAACATGGGCCAATGCCTTTTTTAGTTGTACCAATTTTAGCATCACCACGAGCTTCTTCAGCTAAACGGTCAATTTCTTTGTGGAAAGGGAATACTAAGTGCGCGCGATCACTAATACGTATATGATCCGTGTTCACACCGCGGCCTTCTAGACCATCAAGTTCCTTAATTAAACTTTCTGGATCAACAACAACACCGTTACCGATGACATTCATAGTATTCTCGTATAAAACACCTGAAGGAATCAGATGTAGTGCATACTTCTCGTCACCAACAACAACTGTATGACCTGCATTGTTGCCGCCTTGACCACGAACAACTACGTCCGCTTCGCTTGCTAGATAATCAATAACCTTGCCTTTGCCTTCGTCTCCCCATTGAGACCCTACAATTACGACAGTTGACATAATTACACCTCACTTTTTCTTCCGAACTTACACATACATACTAGCAAATCATACTGGTCTCGTCAATCACTTTTCCGACTATTTTCTGCAAAATAAAAATACAATGTTCGTGTCTAGCAACGAACATTGTATAAGTTATCCGTATGATCAATATTTATACATATCAACATTCGGTGTTTTTAATATATTTGTTCAAAAACTCTGTTTTAGTGATCTTCATATAACAGTAATTCACATACAATTTCTTTTTATCATGTTCAAAAAATGGAAAGCGATTAAGAATTTGCTTTCGATACATTTGCTCCTCAAAAGCCTCTTTTTCTTTTGATACATGACGAAAACCAATGTGTTCATAACAGGCAATAGCACGTTCATTAAACTCCGCCGTTTTCAAATGGATTTCATACAAGGGAAAGTTTCTAAATATCCTGTGTAAGTAAAGACAAATTGCGCGTTTACCAATCCCTTGATTCACGTAACTTGGGTCAAGGGCAATGCCTAATTCCCCAATCCCATCTAACCACTTGATATTTTTCAGTGTAATATATCCAACCATACGATTTCCCACATAAATGGCGTAAATCCACTTTTTAAGAAAACTCTTCTTAGCCCGGTGCCACTTCTCTAAGTCTGTAGCTTTCGTATAAGGAAAGTTATAATGCAGAAATCTAGGGTCATCATGTTTTCCCCACTGAATCATTTCAATTGTATCTTTCAATTTAAAGGGTCGTAGACGAACATTCGCCTGCTTCATACTGTCACCTACTCGACGAATTCACGCTCTAAGTTTACGAACTTTGTAAACTGACCTAACCACGTTAGCTCAACCGTTCCAGTTTCACCATTTCTCTGCTTGGCAATAATAAGTTCTCCAATCCCCTTCTTTTCTGAATCAGGGAAGTAGTATTCATCACGATAGAGGAACATTACAACATCGGCATCCTGCTCAATGGCACCAGATTCACGAAGATCCGAAAGGATAGGTCTATGGTCAGCACGAAGTTCAGGGGCACGAGAAAGCTGAGATAATGCCACTACAGGACAATCTAACTCTCTAGCCAGACCCTTCAGACCACGGGAAATATTCGAGATTTCCTGTTGTCTTGACTCTGCGTTACCTGACATAAGTTGAAGGTAGTCAATCATAATCATATCAAGACCATGTTCCATTTTAAGCCTTCTACACTTTGCACGAACTTCCATTACTGTTACTGCAGGTGTATCATCAATAAATATCTTGGCATTCGACAGGGTGCTCATACCTTTAGTGATATCAATCCAGTCCTGTTCTTCTAAGTCACCATTACGGATTTTACCCAGAGGGATATGTGCTTCTGAACTGAGCAGACGTTGTACCAGCTGCTCCTTGGACATCTCGAGACTGAAAATTGCAACACACCCGTCTCCTTTTAACGCTGCATTATGACACAGGTTTAAAGAGAAGGCCGTCTTTCCCATTGAGGGTCTAGCAGCAACAAGAATCATATCCGAACGTTGGAAACCACTTGTTTTACCATCCAAGTCAATAAAGCCTGTTGTAATACCTGTGATCCCACCGTCATGTTCGTACATTCTTTCTATTTCATCGTATGCGTTTACCAGAACATCGCGAATAGGTGTCATACCTTCACGACTTTGATTTTGTGAAATATCAAATATAGATTTTTCTGCTTTATCAAGGACTTGGGCTGCATCTTGCGTCTCATAACCGTATTCAATTATTTCAGAAGATGCTTTAATTAAACGACGTAAGGTAGCTTTTTCATCGATTATTTTAGCATAGTGTCGCGCATTGGTTGTAACGACCCCTGCACTCGTCAAATCGGCTAAATACTCCATGCCCCCTGTTTCTTCTAACTTCCCCAGAAGAATTAGCTGATCGGACACAGTGACTAGATCAACGGGCTCATTCTTATTGTACAACTCAATAATTGCACCGAAAATCTCCTTGTGCGCTTCCCTATAAAAAGCTTGTTGTTTGATGACATCTGTAACTTCTGTGATGGCATCCTTATCAAGGATCATTGCACCTAGAACAGATTGTTCCGCCTCTATACTGTGCGGCGGTACTTTGCCCATAAATTCCATCTCTTGTTTCCTTTCTACTACTGAGTTTAAACCTTATTTATGTTTTCAGATCATGTACATATTTTATGCGGTTTAGTCGGCCTTTGGTTTCACGTTCAATGTGAACCACCAAAGCTTTGATCTGGTCAAATGTGTCTTCATTCACATCAATGCCACCATATAAAACGGCGTTGACTTTGTCTATTATATCATACGCAAACTCTGTGTTTTTTTCGAAATCATCTTTGCTAATAATAAAGTCTCTTAACTTCTCTGCTGGCGTTAAAATGTCACTTTCAATATCCAGTAAATCTTCTAAGTAATAGATCTGACGAATAGCCAGTTGCCGGTAAGAACCTCTTTCAAAATACCTTTTAACCTTTTGGTATTGATAAAATGCACCCACTAACACAAGGCCAAACAAAAGAACCAGGCCATACAAAATCTCATCAGAATAATCTGGTGAAGCTACTGGAGTATAACCGGCATCTTCACTAATAGCCACATCAAGCAAATCTTCTTTTGACTCTAGTGTGAACTGGGATTCGTCATTTGCTACAGCCCCACTCAAGTCTGGAAGGGACTGACGATCCTGATCGTCTAAATTAGCAGAAGACCCATTATAAGCAGGTGTTGCTTCGAATATACGCCATCCTTCTCCCTCAATATATGCTTCTGTCCAAGCGTGGGCGCGGTCTGCCCTTACAGGGTAAGACCCGTCCGGTTCACGACTAAATGGCATAATGAATCCTTCAACGTATCTTGTAGGGATATCAAGTGTCCTTCCCATGGTTGCTAAAGCACTTGCGAAGTATGTACAATACCCGCTTTTTTCTTCAAAAAGAAAATATGCAACAAAATCATCATCTGCAGGTGGAAGACCCGGTTCTAAGTTATAAGGATACGACTTGCGTAACCAATCTTTTAGGGCTTCCATCTTCTCGTAATCAGACTCTAGCCCTTCTGTAATACTTCGAGCTTTTTCAATAACTCTGGCATCAAATCCATCAGGTAAATCTAAATATATGGACTCATCTTCAATCCGCATTGAATAATCAACACCACGAATCGAGTACACGTCTAAAGCACCTTCTAGGGATTCTCGTTTATAATACATTGCCCCATCCGGGTTTAAAAATACCTTAGACTTATCCAAACTTGTAGTTTTCACACCTAAGGGTGCAAAAAGTGTTTTTGTAGATATGCCTTCTGGAACAATGGTTAACTCGTAGGAACTTTGACGGGTGTTTGGCACCCCTGTCCATTTACTATAATCATTATTGTTTTGAAATAATACATGTTCTGATACCCAAGAGCTACCCGTATACTTGGTTTTTACACGCCCACGTAAATAGGCTCCCGCTTTGTCAGACCAAACCCGTAATAAAACTGGATTTTCGCCACGCACCACTGGGCCTCCAAGGCGTTCCTCGTAAGGATGATACATGGTCTGTTTAAAAGTAAACATCGCCATACTCTGTCTTTTGTAGCCGGTACGCATATCTAGTATATTAGGCACCAATTCACCAACAGCAATATTAATCCCGTCAACAGGTGTGAAAAATAAAACTACATTGCTTATCATAATAACAAGGGTTCCCAAAATGAATAAATAGGTCCCATACCGCTTGGCCGCAAAATGTTTAACACCGTAAGATGCACCTAGTGAAGCCACATGTGTTTTTTCCTTTGTGTAGGTACCTGCAAGCATTATAAATCCAATAAAATATATTGAAAAGTTAGATTGAATGCTTTCTGCATACTGAAACCACTGCTGAACAAACACAGCCAATGGCAGTAAATAGTAACCATAGTGCCTCTGTTTTAACATGTTCACATAAAGAATTAACCCTAATATAAAAGCAAATAGGAAAACAGAGACCACGTTAAAACTGAGGACTTGCCCCCCAATATCAGCACCCTGTAATAATGCATCTGAAATATAAAATATAAACTCTGGCCATGTATCCATTCTAAACAAAGATGCCAATACTTTTGACAAACCCAGTTGTAGAGGGTTTTTATATTTTATAAAATCGAGCCACCTGTGGAGGGCAGGATATAGTACAGCAAGGGTTAGCCCCGCCCCTAACAATAAACCTGAACCCACAAGTAATCGTTTTTTACTAAATAAAAAGTGGAGAGCTGACCAAGTTATTATTACAAATAAGAATATCCTTCCTGACCCCATGTCCAGGCGAAGGGCCTCTTTTAAAACACGTACCATAGAGAGTAACAATAGGAAACCTGCTATGAAATTTTGGTTAGAAAGCTTTGTTTTCATAGCGCACCTCCAATAATTTAGAAATGTCTAACCGGTTAGAAATACAATACGACAAAACACCTCTGTTTTTTAATATCTCCAGTTCATCAGGCATGATTGAGCTTTTCTCACCATATAAGATTAAGACCACATCAAATCGTTTTTCGCGTAAACCCAGTAGGGTATATAATAAACTCTCTGTGAGTTGGTTACTAATGG
>Ga0209379_10000576_pt1 | contig 29014 bp, 27 predicted proteins | sample tdDd001_FD_187124 | JGI IMG/M metagenome (GOLD analysis project Ga0209379, IMG submission 187124) | Marine sediment microbial communities from the Atlantic coast under amendment with organic carbon and nitrate - tdDd00.1 (SPAdes)... | ecosystem: Environmental > Aquatic > Marine > Coastal >...
AAAACAGCTATTTGGTAATGCTCACGTAACGCCTCAGACAATACCTTTGCTCGCTCCGGCATCCCCTGTTCTAGATAAATAAGCACTTGCTCTCTTACCTTGCTAGTAAAACCAACTCTGTCAGGTTCACAGTTGCCGCTCAGGTTATCACAGCTAACCTGAAACCGAAAACCACAGCTTGCTGATAGGATCCATTCTACTGCCTGTGGCTTGATCTCTACCTTTTCAAACTCAGACTGCACTTCTGCCGTTCGTCCATCCGGTTCATACCAATAACCATAATCTTCAAGCAGCCGTCGCTTGGGTCCAGCTATACACCAATGGGCAATCTCATGTAAGGCCGATGCAAAATAACCTCGAGCGAAGATAATTCGGTGTTTTTTATAACCTTCGCGAGCTGGTAAGTAGATTGGCTCATCACCACCGAGCAAAAGCTCGGTGTCATATGAATTGAGAAAGGTGCGATTAAAAATTGAAATTAAATCTTCAGTGTTAAACATTTTCTATCAATGGCAATCGCTAATCATAAAAGTAAAACAAATAATGATAAATTCATATCTTTGTCAATTATAGGTACTTAATATCTTCAAAAAAAACGCCTTTAGCATCTTTGTGAGATAGTAGTGGATCAGCCCCTTTTAACGGCCATGTAATATTCAATACTGGATCATCCCAACGAACCGATACTTCAGCCTGCGGGTTATAGTAATCTGTACATTTATAAACAAATTCAGCTTCATTACTAATGACATAAAAACCGTGAGCAAAGCCTTCAGGAATCCACAATTGACGCTTATTGTCTTCTGATAGTTCAACCCCAACCCACTGCCCAAGTGTTGGTGATTCTTTTCTAATATCCACAGCTACATCGAATATTTTACCAGACACTACGCGGACCAACTTACCTTGTGTATTTTCGGTCTGATAATGTAAGCCTCGCAAAACCCCTTTTAGTGATTTAGAGTGGTTTTCTTGAACAAAAGTCCGTTTTACAACAAGCTCATCAAACCTATCTTGACGCCACGTTTCCATAAAGAAACCACGGTCATCACCAAAGACTGTTGGTTCAATAATTTTTACATCCGGAATTTTAGTATCGATAACTTTCATATGATCACTTATATGCTTGAATATTCTTCAGGGTCAGTTGCCAGTCGCTTGCCAGAATGCCAAACTGTGCATTAATTTTTGTGCAGTTCAAACGAGAGTTTGTCGGTCTTTTCGCTGGTGTCGGATAAGCGGTTGTTGGGATCGATACCAACTCAGGCACATTATCCATAATTGCTTTTTCTTTAGCTTCAGCAAAAATCACTTTCGCAAATTCAAACCAACTCACGTGAGGCATACCAGAGTAATGGTAAGTACCCCATTCTGGAATATTACCCGCCTCGATATATTCGACCATTGTGATCAGCGCAGCGGCGATATCACCAGCGTAAGTAGGACCACCGAATTGGTCACCGACAATACTCAATGCATCACGAGATTCGCCCAAGCAAAGCATGGTTTTGACGAAGTTATTACCATGTTCACCAAATACCCATGCTGTTCTCATAATTAAGTGCCTGTTGCAGGCGCCTGCCACCGCCAGTTCGCCAGACAGCTTACTCTGCCCATAAACACCTTGAGGTCCGGTCGGCATTGACTCCGTATATGCCTCTTCACCTTCACCATCAAAAACATAATCAGTTGAAATATGTAGCATAACAGCATTGATATATTGTGCCGCTTGTGCGAGATAAAATGGCCCATCACGGTTAACAGCAAACGAAAGATCGACTTCTGCTTCAGCCTTATCCACTGCGGTATGGGCCGCAGCATTGATAATGTAGTCAGGCCTAAATTCTTCGACAGCCTTAAATACAGCATCCTTATCGGTAATATCTAGCTCATTACGATCTAAGGCTTGTATCTCGGCTTTGTCCTGAAGCTGCTCAACCAGACAGTGGCCAACCTGGCCATAGCAGCCAGTAATTAATACTTTCATCTTTATCCTTACACACAAGAAAGCCCTGCTACTTCAGCAGGGACATTAGGTATTGACCATAATCATTTTTAAGCATGGGCTTAGCTCGTGCTGCTAACTCTGTATCTGACAACCAACCATTTCGCCAAGAAATTTCTTCAAGACAAGCGACTTTTAGTCCTTGTACATTCTCAATAGTTTGAACAAACGAAGAGGCTTCATGTAAACTTTCGTGTGTTCCCGTGTCGAGCCAGGCAAAACCGCGGCCAAGGAGCTCAACATTGAGGGTGTCATCTTCCAAGTACATTTGATTAATGCTGGTAATTTCCAACTCACCTCGAGCCGATGGTTTGACCTGCTTGGCAAACTCCACCACACGGTTGTCATAAAAATACAAACCAGTTACGGCATAGTTAGATTTTGGCACCGTGGGTTTTTCTTCAATAGAAACAGCTTTCATATCACGATCAAACTCCACCACACCAAAACGCTCTGGATCTTTGACCTGATAACCGAATACAGAAGCGCCATGCCCACGGCTGGCTGCATTGCGTAATGTTTGGCTAAATGACTGACCATAAAAGATATTGTCACCAAGAACCAGGCAACAATTATCATCACCGATGAATTCTTCACCAATCAAGAAGGCTTGCGCCAGACCATCTGGGCTTTCCTGTATAGCAAACTCTAGGTTAATTCCAAAATCTCTTCCATCGCCTAGCAAACGCTTGAAACCTTCGTTATCTTCCGCTGTGGTTATAACCAAAATATCTTTAATACCCGCCAACATCAAAGTTGATAACGGGTAATAAATCATAGGTTTATCGTAAACAGGTAGCAACTGCTTTGACACACCACGAGTAATTGGATAAAGACGGGTGCCAGACCCTCCTGCGAGAATAATTCCTTTCATTAGTATTTACTCTCACAACCCAAACGCTCAAGACTGTATGATCCGTCTAACACACGGCTCCACCAGGTTTTATTATTGAGATACCATTCCACAGTGCTACGAATACCTGATTCAAAAGTCTCTTTCGGTGTCCAATTTAGCTCATGTTCAATTTTTGACGCGTCGATAGCATAACGCACATCATGACCAGGACGATCAGTCACATAAGTAATCAGATCTTTATATCGCTTAATGCCTTCAGGCTTGTTAGGGACAAGCTCCTCAAGCAATGCGCAAATAGTTTTTACGACATCAATATTAGCTTTTTCATTATGACCACCAATATTGTAGGTTTCCCCGACTTCGCCTTGCGTAACCACGGTATACAGTGCACGCGCATGATCTTCAACAAACAACCAATCACGGATCTGCATACCATCACCATACACTGGCAAAGGCTTACCTTCTAGAGCATTGAGAATCATCAGCGGGATCAGTTTTTCCGGAAAATGAAAAGGACCGTAATTGTTGGAGCAGTTAGTCACTATCGTTGGCAAACCATAGGTGCGCAACCAGGCACGCACCAGGTGATCACTGGAAGCTTTTGATGCTGAATACGGGCTACTTGGGGCGTACGAAGTCGTTTCGGTAAACAGATCATTCGTACCTTCCAAGTCTCCATAGACTTCATCAGTTGAAATATGATGGAAGCGGAAAGTCTTCTTACGCTTCTCACCTAGGCCATTCCAATAATAGCGGGCCGCTTCCAGTAAATTGTAGGTGCCTACAATATTGGTTTCAATAAATGTCGCCGGACCGTCAATCGATCGATCGACATGACTTTCTGCCGCCAGGTGCATAACTGCATCCGGCTGATGTTGTAGAAACACACGATCCAGTTCGGCTCGATTACAGATGTCGATTTGCTCAAAGGCATAGCGCTCACTCTTTTCAACCGCAACCAATGATTCCAAGTTTCCTGCATAAGTCAATTTATCGACATTAACAATGCAATCTTCAGTATTATTAATGACATGACGGACAACGGCAGAGCCGATAAAACCGGCACCACCGGTAACGAGAATTTTCACAATGGCTCCTTTTTACTTTTCATAAAACGTTGACTTATCAACATCAAAGCTCAAGCATTGAGGAAATGCCTGAGCTTTGATGTTTCAATTGATACTCAAAAAAGTTCACGGAAACCGCATGAACATATAAGCCTAACCCTCGCAAAAGCTTCCTTTTATCATTTTAATAACGCATTAAACTCATATTAAAAAATAGAAGGCTCATTATATAGAGCTGTTCAATAAGAGTTAGACATCGCAGTTAACGACTCTAGATCCTACTTTCTTCATGCCTTGTTTACTAGTCGTGGTTGCATGCCACACCAAATCACCAATACCATCCGTGGGATTAAAGCCTGTTGGGGTATCCAATAGAATCTGGCGGATCTTTTCATGCTCAAATTTATGACAAGCCTCGTCTAACTTTGTTAGTACCACTTTCAAGTCTTCATACGAAAGAAATATCTCATTCGCAGTCATAATACGTTCATGTTCAGTCTTGCCGACGTTGTCGCCAATCAATAGTTCTTCAAATAACTTCTCACCAGGGCGAAGACCTGTATAGTTAATCTCTATATCACCATTTAACTTATCATCTGACATGACTTCAAGCCCTGATAGCTGAATAAGGTTTTTAGCCAAATCAACAATCTTCACAGGCTCCCCCATATCAAGGACAAAAACATCGCCACCCTTGCCCATAGCTCCAGCTTGAATCACTAACTGGGCAGCCTCTGGGATTGTCATAAAATAACGAATAATATCGGGGTGCGTAACAGTAACCGGACCACCGGCAGCAATTTGTCTCTTAAACAGTGGGATCACAGAACCGGAAGAACCGAGCACATTACCAAAACGTACCATACAGAAACGGGTACCGGTATTCTCTGCCGCTAATGATTGCAAAGCCAACTCTGCAAGGCGTTTTGTTGTCCCCATCACATTGGTAGGCCGCACGGCTTTATCTGTTGATATCAAAACAAAAGATTCAACACCAGCTTCAATTGCAGCTAATGCAGTATAGTATGTACCAAAGACATTATTTCGAACGCCTTCAACTACGTTGTATTCCACCAGCGGAACATGCTTATAGGCTGCTGCATGATAGAGCGTTTGCACCTTAAAGCTTTGCATAGTCATAACTAACCGATTTTGACGCTGTACAGAACCGAGAAGAGGGATAATCTCTACTTCTAGGCCTTCAGTTTGTACGAACTCTGATAACTCTTTATCAATCATGTACAAACCAAATTCGGATAATTCAAACAACACCAGAGCTTTAGGCTTCTGCAGAACTATTTGACGACAAAGCTCAGATCCAATTGAACCACCAGCACCTGTTACCATCACCACTTTGTTTTTAATATTGGCTTCTAGCAATTCAGGTTGAGGTGCAACACAATCTCGGCCGAGCAAATCTTCAATCGGCACGTCACATAATTGATCAATGCTTGCTGAACCATTAACGATATCGGCTAGGTTGGGAATAGATAGCACTTCGACCTGTAGTTGAACTAATGAAGAAATAATCGCTTTACGCTCGGCACGAGTAGCACTCGGCATTGCCAGTAAGATTTTTTCTACATGAGTTTTCTTGAATAGCCTTTTTAAATGCTTTGGGTGATAAACCGTCAAGCCATGTACAACTGTACTCTGAAGTTTTCTATCATCATCGATAAAGGCAACAGGATGATACTCATCACCTTGACGTAATAAGTTACTCAACTGACGTCCCGACGCACCTGCACCGTAGATAAGTACCCTCGGCTTCCTCTTAGTATTGCTCTGAGATACCAGGATACGAACCAGTAGCCGAGAGCCACCACATAAAGCCACCAAGTATGTACCATAGATAACAGGTATTGAGCGGGGGATAACGGTGTGCGAAAAATATGCAGACAACGCCAAGAAAAGGGAAGATAAGATGACACTGATAACGATGGTGAGCAGCGCATGTACACTTAAATATCGTAGAATCGCCCGATACAACCCTACTTTAATAAAAAGAAACAACGTAGATACAACTAAGATACCAAGCACCTGCCAGTATCTAGAATCAGCAAAATAGCCTAGGTCTCCAAAGCGAGTCCAGAACGCTCCCCAAAATGCCATTGCGATAAAAAGGGTATCAAATGCAGTACTAATCAAACGCTTGGCAGGACGGGGGATTGAGAAAATATAATCAAGGTAAGACATAGAACCTCAGCAAAATTTACCACACAAAGACAAAAATGTCTTACAAACATAAAATAGCATGCAGTATAATCAAGCAACCAAGCAAGATAAAGCACTACATGACAAAGAGCTTACTTCATTTAACGCGGTCACCAGCCCCTTTACCCACCCCTGTTAGAATAATATACTTAAAGTAATTATAAACCGTCATAGTCTTCAGCATCTTCTTATCTGTTTCTGCTAGTAATTTTGGCGTGGACATATCAATTTCGTTAACCTGAGCAAGGCCAGTAATGCCCGGCAGAGCATCATAAATATTTAGCTTATCACGCTCCACAATGAGTTCTTCTTGGTTAAACAAGTTTGGCCTCGGTCCAACAAAGCTCATTTCACCCTTTAACACATTAACTAACTGTGGTAGTTCATCAATTTTTGTTTTTCGAAGAAAACCGCCTAAAGGTGTTATAGATGCCGTACTCGCTAAGTGACTAGCAACTGACTTTGTATCTACTGACATTGTTCGTAACTTAATCAGTGTAAATGGTTTCTTGTTTTTTCCAACTCGAGTTTGGAGAAAGATTGGTGCACCAGTATCAAATAACCCCAGAACAATAACAACAAGTAAAATTGGAAAGGTCACACATAGGCCAACAAATGCAAGAATAAAATCTAAAATACGAATCATAACTTTCTCTATTATTTTAATTTTTCCATGGCTTGTTCCATGGTTTCTAATGGTTCCCAGTCAAGCAGTTTCTGAGCCTTCGATGAGTCTACATCTAAATCGCCCAATAATTGATTAGCTTGAGAGGATTTGCCTATCATTTTTGCAGCCATCAGCATTAGCCAAGTGGGAATAGGCAGTTGAATTATAGACTTACCCAAGCCTCTACCTATTTGGCTGGTAAATTCTTCTATTGACACGGAGATACCGTCTGAAATTACAAATGTTTCACCAGCAGCCTTCGGGTGCTTTGCGCAGGTATATAAGAAACTAGAAAGGTTATCAACTGAGATAAAGCTACGCTTATTACGACATAGACCAAATGGTAGAACAAAAACATTCTTTATAAGTCTTACTAAACTACCAAAATTTCCTGGTGCACCATCGCCATAGACAAGCGTTGGGCGGACAATTACAACTTCTAATCCGGTTTCTTCAGCAATTTGCATCAACCCCTGTTCAGCTAGATGCTTTGACTCAGCATAGCTATTATGAGGTTTAGCATCCGCCATTTCATCAATTGCTGTTCCAGAAGTACCGACAGCATTTACACCAATAGAGCTAACAAAGACAAAACGCTTCACACCAGCTTTTGCCGCCTCACGAGCAAGGTGTAACGTTCCTTCAGTGTTTACTTGAAAAAAATCCTTGTCGGTAAAAGTGTTGCTATGAGCCAATCCTGCTAGATGAATGACCGCTTCGACTTCTGAATTGAACGCCCCCTCCCACTCAGTTGCTGAATGAAGGCTCTCAATCTCGAAAAAGCTGTTGAAACAATGCTTTTCTCCGTGACGGACTACACACGTTGTATCGCCCTTATAAGCCTGGTAAAAAGCGCGGCCAACAAATCCTGTAGCGCCAGTTAGCAAAACACTCATGCTGGCACCTTCACAAACCATCTTGTCATTAACGTAGCAAGTTTATAAGGAAGCTTTAACATCACAAGAAAAATATTAGTTCTAATACCATTTTCCCGACACGCTCTGACTATTTCAAAATTTTGATGTATGCGCCATAATAAGCCACTTGAACTGATTCCTCCCTCTCGCATTTTAACCGTTATCTCAGGTATCCGTTTTGCCGTGACACCACTTGATATAAAACGAGCAATTAATTCAAAATCAGCAGCCACACGATAATTTGTTTTATATAATCCCAAGTTATCATAAGCCTTTTTCTTAACATAAAATGTAGGATGAGGCAGCATAATACCAAGCTTAATCAGGGACTTTTTAAATACCTTCGAACTATATAGACGAGATATCTTATTGAGGTCATTTTCAGCCACATAAACCAAATCAGAATATACTGCATCAATCTCTTTTGAAACAAACCCTGACATTATTTTCTCTACACTTTGAGAGGAAGAGAAAATATCATCTGAATTCAAGATACCAACAACATCGCCTGACGCAAGATTAATACCTTTATTCATTGCATCATACAAACCGTTATCTTTTTCAGAGATATGAACAGATACGACATCAGAATATTGTGCAATGATCTCATTGGTCTTATCAGTTGACAATCCATCAACAACAATATACTCGATATCAGTATAGGTTTGCCCTTGTACCGATTTCAACGTATCTTCAATAGTCTTTTCTGAATTATAACAAACAGTAATTATTGATACTTTCACAACACACCTACAAAACAGGCTGCCTAATTGGCAGCCATCAATTCAATACTCATTAAGAACGAAGAATTTCTAAAATATCTTTAGTTTTCTGCTTCATCAAAGCAATATTACTCTTAGATTCAACGTTTAGCCTCACAACAGGCTCTGTGTTCGACGAACGAAGATTAAATCGCCAATTTTCATACTCAAGCGAGATACCATCTGTCTCATCAACGACTTTCGCTTCAGGCTCATAAGCAGCGCGCACACGAGCTATTGCCTCTGCAGGATTCTCTATCTTAGAGTTAATTTCGCCAGAAGACGGATAAGCTTCAATCCTAGCCTTGACGGTCTCCGATAAAGCTAACCCTTTCACACAAAGAAGCTCTGTCACAAGTAACCATGGGATCATACCACTGTCACAGTATGCAAAATCTCGGAAGTAATGGTGAGCACTCATTTCACCACCGTATACCGCATCCTCCTTGCGCATGCGTTCTTTGATAAAGGCATGCCCAGTCTTAGACATTACTGGCTTACCACCGGTGGCTTCTACTACATCGATTGTATTCCAGCTTAATCGAGGATCATGGATAATTTTTGCGCCAGGATCTTTTTGCAGAAAAGCTTCGGCAAGCAAACCAACGATATAGTATCCTTCAATAAACTCGCCGTTTTCATCAAATAGGAAACAACGGTCAAAGTCACCATCCCAGGCAATACCCATATCCGCTTGATGGGCAATCACCGCATTAGCGGTATCGGCTCGACACTCAGGTAGCAGTGGATTTGGAATACCATTAGGAAAATTACCATCTGCATCATGATGAACTTTGATAAATTCAACGGGTATGTTTAACGCTTTAAAGCGCAGTTCAATTTCATCAATAACATGACCCGCCGCACCGTTACCCGAATTTACTACGAGCTTCATTGGTTTAATGTTATCAGGGGTAATGTAGGTCATCAGGTGATCGACATAAGGCACTAAGTTCGACTGCTTAGTCAGCTTTCCACGCTTAATTACTGCTGGGAAATTATTCTCTTCAGCCAAAGCTTGAATATCGCGCAGACCAGTATCACCACTGATCGGCTTGGCATCTTCACGAACTAACTTCATCCCGTTGTAATCCATAGGATTATGACTCGCCGTGACTTCTACCCCACCATCCACACCTAGATGCTTTGTGGCAAAGTATATTTCTTCAGTGCCTGTCATACCGATATCAATCACATCAACACCGGCGTCCATTAAACCTTCGGCAAGACATTGTTTAAGCTCTTCGGATGTCAGCCTAACATCACCTCCCACGACCACGCTTTCCGCTTGCAGCTGCTGACCAAAAGCACGGCCAATTCGATAGGCAATATCGTTGTTCAGCTCGTTACCTAGCTGACCTCGAATATCATAAGCTTTAAAGCAAGTTAATCTTTTTATGTTCATTTTCTCAATACCCAATACCGTAATTCTCAACCCGTACCACGTCATCCTCTTCCAGATATGAACCTGAACGAACTTCAATAAGCACTAACGGCACCTTGCCCGGGTTTTCAATGGCATGTGGCACTCCAATCGGAATATAGGTCGATTCATTTTCACCAACCACGAATGTCTTGTCACCATTCTGTACTCTTGCAGTACCAGATACCACCACCCAATGCTCAGCACGGTGATAATGCATCTGAGTTGCAGTTTTCTCGCCAGGCTTTACCGTTAGGCGTTTCACATGAAAACGTTCGCCATCAGCAATGGCATCGTGAGAACCCCAAGGACGATACACTTCACGGTGTTGTAGGTATTCAGAACGCCCAGCCTGTTTCAGCTGCTCTACAATCCCTTTTACATCTTGTACCTTATCTTTATGCGCAACGAGTACCGCATCTTTGGTTTCCACCACCACTAAATCATCCACCCCAACAGTGGCCACTAGTTTATTCTGAGAATAGATATAGCTATTAGTCGTGTTTTCCATTAATACATCACCACGGGTTGCATTGCCATGAACATCTTTAGGGTTAACCCCCCAAAGAGCAGACCACGAACCAACATCACTCCAGTCAGCATCCATTGGTACAACAACTGCGTCCTGTGTGTGCTCCATCACCGCATAGTCAACTGACTCATCCGGGCAGGCCGAGAAAGCGGCTTCATCCAAACGGATAAAATCCAAATCCCCATGGGCTCCGGACATCGCTTGCTGACATGCGAATAAAATATCTGGGCAATGCGTATCAAGCTCATCCAGAAAGCGGGAGGCTTTAAACAAGAACATACCACTATTCCAGTAATACTCTCCGGTAGCAATGTACTCCTGCGCTGTGACTAAATCAGGTTTTTCAACAAACGTATCAACATGATATGCAGTCTCTGAGATAGCACTACCTTGACGAATATAACCATAACCTGTTTCTGGAGCATTCGGCACAATACCAAAAGTTACTAATTTATCAGCTTCAGCGAGAGGAATTGCGGAATTCACCGCATCAACAAAGGCCTGTTGATTCTGAATCACGTGATCAGCGGCCAAAACTAATAGTAACGGATCGTCCCCATTTGAGGTGGCGTGCAACGCCGCCAAAGCAATAGCCGGTGCCGTATTGCGTCCGACAGGCTCTAGCACTATCCCACTGTGTGCCAATTGTTCCTGACGCAATTGCTCTGCTACGATAAACCGGTGCTCTTCATTACAGATAAAAAAAGGCGCCTGATGAGATATGCCATCAAGACGGGCTACAGTTTCCTGTAGCATAGTAGACGGGCTAGTCAGCGACAGAAATTGCTTTGGGTATAGGGTACGTGATAAGGGCCACAGGCGGCTTCCAGAGCCACCGGCCATGATGACAGGTAGTATCATGTGATTATTGGTGTCCGTTCATAAAATACAACTTAGTGTGATGGTGCACCTCGTCCGAGGCGAGTAACTCTGACACATCAAACCAACGATAGTTATCGTGTTGCTCTTGCGGCAGGTTATCAAGGGCTATATCTGCTGTGATGCTATAACCCAGGACCACGTAATGCGTGGTAAAGTCCGTACCTGCAAAATTGTCTTGATAGAAATGCTCATACGGGCCGAGGCAACGAGCCTCATCCAAGGAATATGCTAGGCCTAACTCTTCATTGGCCAAACGCGAAAATGCTGACGCCATGGTTTCATCTTTGCAAATACGCCCGCCCGGTACAAACCAGTAATCTTGTGCAGGGCGGTTCAGGCGCTGACCTAACAGCACCTGACCTTGCGTATTGCGAACGATTAAATCAATAGAGATCAGCGGCGTATGGGCAACAACGGTTTTGAATAAACCATGCTCTAAACGCTGCGTCATAATGAAAAATCCTTATTAAGCGGCTATCGTTATGCCCTAAAGCTCTCTTGGTTAGCCAAGAACCATTGATAGGTGTGAGTTAAACCTTGCTCAAGATCAACCTGATAACGCCAGCCTAGTTCAGCCAAACGACTAACATCCATCAGTTTTCGCGGTGTGCCATCAGGCTTAGTGCTATCAAATACCACATCCCCCGTGAAGCCCACCACTTTCGCCATGGTTTCCGCCATTTCACGGATGGTGCAATCAACACCTGTTCCCACATTAATGTGAGATAACATCACTTGGGTGTTGCTCTTATACGCTTCAGTATCAAGCTCCATCACATGCACAGATGCCGCAGCCATATCATCCACATATAGGAATTCACGCATTGGTGCTCCGGTTCCCCACACCACCACTTCTTTATCATCACGAAGCTTGGCTTCATGGAAGCGGCGCATCAGAGCAGGAATAACGTGGGAGTTATCTGGATGGAAGTTATCATTCATGCCATACAAGTTCGTTGGCATCACGCTGCGGTAGTCTCGCCCATATTGACGGTTATAAGATTCGCACAATTTGATCCCTGCAATCTTTGCCACTGCATAAGGCTCATTGGTCGCCTCCAAAGTTCCGGTCAACAATGCAGACTCAGTCATCGGTTGGGCGGCCAATTTAGGGTAAATACATGACGAGCCTAAGAACAACAAATGCTGCACATTATTCTGATGTGCTGCATTAATGATGTTGCACTCCATCACTAGATTCTCAAAGATGAACTCCGCAGGGTAAGTATTATTGGCATGAATGCCCCCTACTTTCGCTGCCGCCAAATACACTTCGTCAATTTGTTCGGAGGCAAAAAAGTCATTTACGGCTTGTTGGTTGGTTAGATCCAGCTCTGAACGACAGCAGGTAATCAGTACGACGTCATTCCGTTCAGATAACTGTCGAACAATTGCTGAGCCCACCATACCACGGTGACCGGCTACAAATACTCGCTTTTTATTTGCAGGCATGGTTCTATTTTTCATCAGCTGCATCACCTAGGCCGTGAGCATGCAGCAGCACTTCTTGTTTGGCCTTTCCAAAGCTTGATTTGTTCTCCAAAGAAATAGCCACATCAAAACCATTTGCTTTTAGAAGTGCGTGCTGTTTCGCTTTGTCGATATCTGCTGCGACCATTTCAGAGCACATTTCTTCAACCGTAATTTCCGGAACCCAGCCCAGTATTTCTTTAGCTTTACTTGGATCACCAAGTAGTGTTTCTACTTCCGCAGGTCGGAAGAACTTTGGATTTACACGTACGATAACGTCCCCGACTTTAACACCAGGGGCTTTTTTCTCATCAACAGCGGTGACTGTAGCCGTTTCTTCAACGCCTTCACCATTAAACGCAAGCTCGATACCCGCTTCTTTGGCAGACATACGAACAAATTCACGCACTGAAATTTGCTTACCCGTAGCAATAACGAAGTCATCAGCCACGTCTTGCTGAAGCATCATCCACTGCATGCGTACGTAATCCTTGGCATGCCCCCAATCACGAAGCGCATCCATATTGCCCAATTCCAAGCACGATTCTAAGCCTTGAGAGATATTTGCAATAGAACGAGTAATCTTACGAGTTACAAAGGTTTCACCACGACGAGGAGACTCATGGTTAAACAAAATACCGTTACATGCATACATACCATATGACTCACGGTAATTTACCGTGATCCAGTAAGCATACATTTTCGCAACCGCATACGGAGAGCGAGGGTGGAATGGCGTAGTTTCACGCTGTGGAATTTCTTGAACTTCGCCATATAGTTCAGATGTAGAAGCTTGATAAAAACGAGTCGTCTTCTCAAGGCCATTAATACGAATAGCTTCAAGAAGGCGAATTGTACCCATTGCATCTACATCAGCTGCGTATTCAGGTGACTCAAAGGAGACTGCGACATGAGACATTGCCCCAAGGTTATATATCTCATCTGGTTGGATTTCTTTTACCAAACGAATAAGATTGGATGAATCTGTTAAGTCGCCATAATGTAAATGGATATCATCATTACTGTTGCAGATTGTATCAACACGTTCCGTATTGAATGATGATGCTCGGCGTATCAAGCCATGTACTTCGTAACCTTTTTCCAAAAGGAGCTCAGCAAGGTATGATCCGTCTTGACCTGTGATACCTGTTATTAACGCGATTTTTTTGATCATTTTAATATTTAACCGATGCTTATCGTTCAGAGAAAACCCTAATCTTGCCTAAGAAAGCGTCTTCGCTATGATGTCTTAAAAAGTAACTGTTTTGCTTTTGAAACAAGCTATGTCTCTGTTTTTCATCACCTAGCAGCGAATAAACTTCTTTCGCTAGACATTGAAAAGTATTGAATGACGGCACTACAGGTTCAAGTACACCTGACGCCCCATTTTCAATAGCAATCATTGGAAGGTTTAGCTTAAAATAATCTAACGTTTTTAACTTAAACCCTCCGCCAGCATGATCCGGGCAAACGCCTATTGTAGCAATACCAGCAAGCTCACTCAAATCATTAAAGCCATCAATAACTGTCACGAATGGGTATTCGTTCCTTATCGAATTGTAAAACGAACTTGGAGCACTACCTGCTACGATAACAGAGCAGTCTTTCGGGTTCTGTTTGTATACCTCATAAAAGGCATCAAGAAAGACTTGCAAATTATGCTGCTTAAGGCGCCAATGAAAGCTTCCGACAATGATCGCCGTTGGCTTATTTGGACTTCCTACAAATTTAAATGGTTCAGAGGAATAGGGAGGCAGTACTAGTAGTTTGACTCTTGCCCATTCTGGAATATCGTCACCACTGATAGACGACAAGCCGCTAATAATTCTGAAGACAACTAACTCCGTCAAGTACACTTTAGTATATTCAAAAAAGCAAAAAACTCGCTTAAATATTGAAGCTTCACTGCTCTTTGAAAGTGACCTATATACTGATGACTCAAGGTTGTGATTAAAAACAAATATTTTTTTATTCAACAACTTAGCTAAGATCGACACCCATGCACATCTGTAGTGGTCAAGATAAATGACATCATAGTCATCTCGCTCCTTAAGCAACTTCATACATAATGTTAGAGAAAAGTTTCTGACCCACATCATCGGCAAGAAAAAGAACAATAATACTGCTAAATAATTGTTCTTCTGCTCAAATGAAAATAAATCAACTAATTCAGATTTATTCAAAACATTGAAAATCTGAGAACTATAAATATAATCGCCCTGGTTTTCAGCGCCAATTTTAGAAGTAGTTATAAAAATCGATTTCATTTACTCACCGTTAAAAAATCATTATAGAAGTCATCAACAATCTTTCCCCAATCGTAGACGAGCCCTTCTGCTAACTGAAAATCATTCTCGTGACGATCATCAGCATCAAGATGATACAATATTTTTTCCGCAAAATTTTGGGGCGTGAAATCTGATATCTCAATGTTTGAATAGTTACTTGAGAGGTCAACAGCAACCCCCACAGGGGTTGTAATTATATAACAATTCGCTAATGCGGCCTCAACTAAAGCAAAACAATACGATTCTTCAATAGATAAATTAACGAAAAACTCACTTTTACAAAGAAGAGTTAATGTATCATCTTTAGACAAACTTCCTGATAGCTCTACTTCTATGTGTGTATAATTTTTAATCTTATTAAGAATTTTTTGCTGTGTGGTACTAGATAAAGGGCCTACGATTCTTACTAGTAACCGAGACTGATTACTATCTAATGCCTCTTCAAGAGAATTAAGAAGAGGAATAATTCTATCTACACCTTTAAGATCACAATCATCACGGGTTATAATAGCTATTGAAGCTTCGTCTTTCTTAATAGAACCTGAAAAAACGCAGTTACCTAAAACTCCATTTGGCACGTGATATATTTTATCTTTGTTCACTAAACCAGCATGACCTGATGTCAACAAATCAATTGATTGTCTTGTTTCAACACAAAATGCATCAATTGATTTATTAAACGATGACATTAACCAGTACTTAATACGATTATTTTCTCTTATCCTAGAAAAATCTTTTATATTAGATAAACTTAGATCAGTCTTAACAATTATAGTACTTGAAGTATTTATTAACTTGAGAAGCTTAGCTAATAATGCAGTACGAAGTGAGACATGGAACAAAATGAAATATTTCACACTTTTCAAGTAATTGAAGTCAAAACGAAGACAGTCAATAATAAAATGTAGATAGCTCTTACTTTTATAAAGTTTACCATCTATGTTATCTTCAATACCAATGGAATCGAATATAATCTTATCGAGATCTTCATGACTGGATTTTGCAAAAAACTTAGGGAAAAGACCTACATCTTTTTCTAAATAGTTAGCTTTAAAGTTTTCCCAAGAATAGATTAGGCAGACATTCTTTTTCATTAATAATCCGTAAAAATACTTTTATATGGAATAAAACGTTGGTAATGTGAATCAGCACCTATATAGGCATCGCTTTGAATCAAACGATAATACTTAATAAATACAAAAACAAAACACAAGACAGTTATGAATAAATAGCGCCTTAGATCCTTAATAGAGATTAGCACTAGATAAGAAGCAAGAATAACATGCATTAAAAGAAAATAAGACTCAACTCGATCTTGAATGACGCCGAGTCCTGATAACAAAGCATACATAAATATGTGTATAGCTGAGACGAAAAGAGATAATAAAAATACCTTTTTTCCATAATCAGAACTAATTTCAGCTAATATATCTTGTGATTTATAGAGCGCAACTAGGAATACAATTATATATTCCAAATAACGAAATGATAAACCAGTTTTATAAAGATCCAAATAGTTAAAGTAATAACTTATTTTTAACGATGCATGTTGACCTATATCACCCAAAAATCCCAATATGAATGATGATAGTTGGAAAATCATATTCGCGATATCGATAGGTAAAATAACAAGCAATAAGGATAAAATCACTAGAGATAAACCAAACAAAAAGTTTAATCTAAAATCTCGTTCGATTAATAAAATAGACAATAAGTAGAAAATAAATAATAGTAGTGATGATACATGAAACGAAAAAGCTAAAGGTGCTGAGATTAATAAGAACAGCTTCCTATTATAGTTAAGCGTTAAATATATACCCAGTAGTATTATTGCATGAGCAATGATTTGGCGTTGAATATTAAACACACCAAAATATTCATACCATAGATATAAAAGAATGAAGACACCAAATATTCTTGATGGTGCTTTATGCACTATTAAAAATGAAGCACCAACAGATATTAAACATGACAACAGTACTGGCAGATACGGAGATAACACAGCCGATAACGAAAAAAGCCGGAAACCTAGCTCAAAATCCCGATAATCCTCATGGCTAATAATACTCAACGGGTCATTAGAATAGAAGATCGCATCATACAAAGACTGATAAATTTCAAAGTCCCAGCCAGTATAGTAACGCCAGCCCGAAAATAATATAAGTACAAAAGCGACTAGAAAAAACAGTACTGCTCTATCAAATCGATGCTTTAGTGTTGGCAGCAGCAAAGCACACAAAACACAGAAAATAAGTATAATGAAATAATCGATCATCTTTTTATTATCTTCTTGGAAAAATTATGACACGTTTTATCAATAACTATATAGAATAAAAGTGTAATAACACTAATTAATGTGAATAACGTTATTATTCCATAACCATCGAAATGAATTGTGAATAACCTGAAACCAATCATATGTGTTAAATATAAGCTATAACTAATATTGCCTAAAAACATCAGTAGATTATTAGCCGCTATGTTTTGATTAAGTTCGACGTTAACACTAGACAACGTAATAATAACGAAACAAGCTATGCCAACAGTTAATACACGTAAAATAGAATCAATATCTCCTGCTTGCCCCTTAAGAAGGAAACTAAACGATAGAAAACATACAACGGCAGCATATAAATATTTAGTCTTTATATATGATTCACGAATAAATCCATCACGAAACAATTTATATGAATAAATACCAAAAATAAATTCAATAATTATTGGATTAGATAGATAGAGATCAAAACCAAGCAGAGAAGGAATACAAAGAGAAAGCAGAATCAATCCTGAATAGAGAAAGGTCCTACTCGTACTGATGAACAATGTTAGCGTCGTATAAAAAAGAACCTCAAAAACTAAAGACCATTGAGGTTCTAAGTAATAAACAACAAGATCATTGTAATAGCTGTTCTGGCTTGGGATAAGAAAGACCGATTTAACTAAATTATCTAGTCCTGAGTAATCACCAACAACAAGGTATTGAAGAAAAATTGCAGCCCACAATGGTACAATGACTCTTATAAATCTCGAAAATAAAAATCTTACTTTAAATTTATGATCAGGGTACTCTTTCTTCAAATTGTCAATCATTAGACAAACAACGAAACCACTGATCACGAAAAAAATATCAACACCGTAGGCACCCATCGAAAAAAAGTTGTTCGAAGACGAAGCTAATACATCGATCGTTCGATAGTGGGCAAAGAAAACCATTATCGAGGCAATACCTCTTAAGGCATGAATAGTACTAAGCACAGCTCGATTTCCTTAAAATTTTAACCATTACCAATTTATACATAATTAATAGTGCGGTAGTTAACGCTATAGCAAAACATAGAATTTGAAAAAAGATTCCATCGTCTCTGATTAGTTGTTGTAACGTTAGTAATGAGGAAAAAGACACTAAAAGCAAAATCATCCTTTTGATAATTAAAGTTAGATCTATTTCAAGATGTTTACAGACTAAATATGTATTAAAGGGAAGACAGGTTAATACTTGAGCAGAACACACTGAATATACTAGTCCAAGGTACCCATATAATGGAATAAGATAGTAAGAGAGCACTGTCACCAGAATTGCTGAACAAAGACTTTGATAATGATAATTATACTTACCTGTTGATATACCGAAGAATGTTAGTGTTACCTGTATCGATTCAATCAGAATAAATATTGCAATACAAAACAAAATACTTCTTATCTCTTCAATATCAAAACTAGTTGAAAACAACAGACCAAGAATGTCTTCTCCGACAAGGAAAATGAATATAAATGCTAAAACTGCAAGGCAAACATTACAATCAACGATTTTCAAGACTTCAGATGATACCTTATTCCCTGAAAAAAATGACTTAGACAAATTTGGAGCAAATACGCTTGGAATAATATTATTTACCAAATAATAGACATTGACTAACTGTAGAATAAAACCATAGGTAACTACATCTTCATTACTCGAATAAGCTTTAAGATAGTATATTGACAAATTAAAGATAAAAAGGCCTGGAACTGTTGTAGCCAGTAGAGACAAATTCTCTTTGAATTTAAACTTTAATCCTTTACTACAATACTCAACTGAATCTAGTTCAACATTGCTCTTATTATAAGATAAACCGGCAAATATAAATACAGCAATAGAAGAAAGAAACCAGACTACATATAGCCAGTACAAGTCTAAATTGCCAACAACTGTAAATAGAGCAACAATAGTAACTGGAAGCAACGAAGCATAAGACACTCGATATATCTTTTCATGTACGATGAATCCACGAGAATATGGTACAGAGATAACAATATTTGCAATTGTTCTTAGATAGGCCCCGACAAAAAATAACCAAACACTACTTTCAAATACACCAAGATAAAGTTTGATACTTAATATTGCAATAAATTGCAATAACGTAGACAAACAAATGGCCTTTATAAGATAATCCCGAACAACCCGTCTTGTTTTAGCTTTCTTATTCAGGTTTCTTAGCATTAAAGATGGAAATGACAACTCTAGCGCAGTAAATAAAGGCATAGTTGATATCAAAAGATACCAAACATCCAAGTTACCTTTACCAATTTGATTGATAATTATAACATTAGCAGCTAGAGCAGAAAGTACTTGAATAGGAACATTAATTAGACCTACTGATATCCCTTTCTTATAACTCATAGTTTATATGTCTTCTTCTTTAAATACAACGAGGCTATCATGCATAACTTTTCATGAATAATATATTTAATATTAGATCTTTTTTTCTCGCAGTATTTCCTACTAAGCTGATTCCAGCGAATATAATTAGTTGTTACTGCGTAGAATGCCATAAAACCTTTAAGATCGCTGATGTTTTTTAAATTCAATTCACAGTAGTTCTGATATTTTAAAAAGGTAAACCCAATTCGATTTGGCTCTGCGACTATAAATTCAGATGAAAGTAACCTATTAGTAAAATCTACAAAGTTCTTATCTCTGAAATATGTAGGCAAGTCTTCATGATGTCCCTTAATAAATCCCAGCGTAATTAATTGCTCTGATGAAAACCTTCCGAAGTAGAACCCATTCTTATATTTTCTATCAGGAACGTTGTCTTCATTATGATAATAATCGGATTGAGAAATTAAATCCTGACACCATATTTTCTTTAAATCTTCAGTTAATCCAAAAAAGAACCAATCAGAAACTTGACATACAAACTGAAGGAAGCAGTTAGGGTTTGGAGTGTTTATCGAACTAATCAAAACTCTTTGTTTCAAAATGGTATTATCACTATCTCGGCAATATTTAAGATAGTTGTCTTTATAAAAAGTTATGAAGTTATCACTTATAAACTCGATATCCGTTCTTGTTTTTACGCAATACTCTGTTTTTACATGAGATATTGCATTAGAAACAGAGTAAATTTGCCTGTTTGTATTTTCATAATTAACTACGTCATCATCCAGGAAAATTTTCAAACTACCAGGGTCTTCATTAAGTACTAATTCATCGTATTCAAGACCGCTAGTATCCTCTCCCTGCCAAGTACTAAGAATGACCCTTGACTCCGGACAATACTTTCTAATTGACTCCAATGATTCTTTTGTTCTATCTCTAATCGGGCCTTGAACTAAAAATGTAATATCTGAATTTCGCATAGATAACCTGGTAAATGACAATATTAGATTAAAAAAGTAAGACCTCATCAGTATGCTTCACTTACTGATGAGGCCATATACCTACAACACAACCCTGTTACTTCAATTTACATATAATTGTATTTCTAATACCATAAATAATGATAGTAACAGAGACAACCATAGAAAGAAGCAAAGCTAATATTGTATATTTCTTCAAATTTGGTGATGTTTTATATTCTGGTAGTTCAGGTTTTATTTGATACCTGAATGGCTCAATATCTATAGAGTCAAGATTTATCGACTTTAAAACATCTAGTCTTGACTTAACATGGAAATCATTTCTGAATACGTTATATGAATTAATCTGATACTCTTTAAGCTGACTATTAATAACCTCAGATCCCAAAGCAATCGGTAAGTTCATATCAAGCCCAGGATCGATAATTGGTTTTTTAATCCCCGATTTTTTTGTTATTTCGCTTGCAAATTTTAGTTTTTCTTTCTCACTTTCAAGTCGATAACTTGCGGTTTTCTCTAAAATATCAGATTTGATCATTAAACTCTTCTGTATAGAGTTAACACTATTTTGGGTATACTCAATAAATTCATCATTAATTTTTGAACTTACATGAGAAAGATAGCCTTTTAATTTTTCTTGAGCTTCTAGAGCTGAAGTTGATATAAAAGACACCTCTACTAACTTCTTATCTGCAGTTACGATAACTTTGATAATTTTATCAACTTGCGAAGATGAAGCTTCTAATCCTATCGATTGAAGGTAATCTCTCTTGTTATCAATACTAGTAACTTCTGATAGGAACTCTTCGAAAACATAATCTAGAGTTAACGGAGCAACAGAGTTATTACCTACACTTGATAAAGCCTTCAACGCTGAAAACAAACTTGAAGTTTGGTTATATGTCGGTGACTTTAAAAGTGATTTTGAAGTCCATTTATCCTCAGTATTTACACCTATAGATATACCTACGACTAAAAAAGCAATAGTAATTAGGACTAATAGTTTATATTTCTGCCTTATTTCTGCTATAAAAGCATTAAAAAACATCGTTTGCCTCGTTTAACAAATCAACCAGTTAAAAACTGGCAGCAATAACGTCATTAATTTTTAGTCAGGATATCTAGATCTACCCAACATATAGTTATGGTCAATTGAGAATCGTCAAGGTTTCACCACACAGCATCAGCCTACGAAATTAAATTACGCTACCGCCCTGAAGTCTCGTATCTTCCATCCGCTGTTTGAGGTGATTCATTCGGATCACCTCAAATTCAATATTTAGACTACATTGTGGAACTTAGAAAGTAACACTTACAACTGTATCGCTACCATAATGTACGGCTTTGTATATTATATCGAAAAACGCTAGCTCAAACTAGGTTAGACAGTATAGTACTGTATTGAATATACACTCTTTATACCAATTCAACATTCAGCGATGCTGTATGTCGACAGAAATAGGCAAAACCGCAAAATCATCTATACACTGGAATATTAGTAAGTTTTATTCATTTTGAATTCAGTATATTCATCAGGAACACCGCAAAAAACCACTTCATCACGGTCAATCAAATGGTAATGTATATCAATCCCTTTTTTTATCAAGAAATTGTATAAAGGTGCTACATAGAGCTCACCTTTTTCCCACTTTTCTTTTGGCATACTCAGATATTCATTATACGAATCAACAAAAGTCTTCAAATCGCTGAAATAATACAAGCCCGTACAACAAAGGTTTGATATCGGCTTCTTTTCGGCAGTTAAAGATACTCTAGTATCTCCATCGTGTATTGGCTTGGCAAAAGACCAATTATCACCCTCACCTTGAAATACTTCTAAGTACCCCCCCCCCATTTTTTCAAGGTCTGGAAATTGAAAATTTGGTCTAAAAGTATCGATATTAAATATAGTGATCGGGCCTTGATAATCGACTCCATTTAAACCCAGAGCAACAGTCTCCGCCTGCCCACGAGTATCGCTGTCCAATATTGATATATGATAATCTTTAATACCAAGAGATTTGATTTGTTGTTCTACGAAAGTAGCTGTTTCATAAACATCGCGAATGATGAATAGAAATTTTTCCGTTTTAAAATACTGTTTGAAACTATTTATCGCATGACTAAACAATGTTTCACCATGCGCTTCTAGCATGTATTTGGGTTTTTTATAGCCCGCCTTAAAAAAACGGGAACTTAGGCCAGCCATAGGTATAACAATCATTTTTCCAATCTCTTAAGTATTTCGTATAATCGAAAAGCATTAGCAAACAACGCTTGTTGCCTTTGAGGCTCATCAGCATGAAGTGGCAGCATTGACAAAAATAGTTGAATTTGCATGGCATACAAACTTAAGGCTGTTAATCCAAAACGTTTTTCAACTATTTCAACAAAGGCTTGTTGTGTTTCTTTATGTTGACGAGTACCAGCAAGATCAAAGGCTATTTTCTCACCATTAATATCAACATTATAATAACCTGCTATGATCCAGTCATACATACCCAATACAGAATGGCTTAATTTTGCCAAATCGTAGCGTGTATCACCATAAATAGTTAGCTCGTTATCAGGAGTCAGGCCTCTTGGATCAATAGTTTTCACTCGTCCAGTTCTGAAATCATAAAGAATATTACTGAAACAAAAATCACCATGCAAAACAGTTTCTTTTTGCTGCTCACTCGGCAAATAAAGCTCACAACTCGAAACTAACTCTGCTAATGATACAGGTTCTTGATCATTAAACACCCATTTTTGGTTAAGTGTTATCCCCTGACTTTCGCAATATTCTGCTAATCTTTGCTTAGTTTTTACACCAAATAGTTCACTTAACTTATTCACCGTCGCACCATCCGGCGCCCGGAAATCAATGCACTCGTCAATAAAGTCTATACAACCTCCTAAAATTTTCTTCCAAATTATAGTTGGTATTTCAGCAAATACGTATAGTTCATTAAGTGCGGTATGATGTAAATACTCTAGGCGGTATGAAAATCGTTCTGGCGTATTGCTAGAACCAAGGTACTGTGGAATATAACCTCGCAGCCTCGGTGGCAACGTATCAAACCAGTTTGCCTCAGCTCTAATCTTTTGATTCTTATAGCTCGACTTTTCAATCCATTCAGGAGTTATTATCAACTCATTAAATGCACGTTGTGTAGTGAAAGCTGCCTTAGAACGATAATACGTATTTACATGGCCAAAATCTAGCCAACTTTCAGTCTTAACTGCGGTAAGACCTAGCTCCTTATGGTAGCGATTCAGGCCGCCTAAAAAGTTCCAATGACTTTGCGTGATAGACTTTATCAATTGTCGAGGTTGGCTAAATTTAAAGTAGCCATTTACGACATTATTGGTATCCGCATTAAGGTTATTCTCACTATTTTCCAACCAATGCATATCATCATCAGTTACAACTGCCCAGTTATAACTATCTTGTACTTCTGAAATTCCCACGATATCGTCCCCAGTAGGTAAGGACGTTAACAAAGTATCACCAAAAAGAACGTGAAGTGGAGTATCAAGCGATCGTTCGGTTAAGTTAATAGCCGCAACCAAGGAAGCACCCAAACTTAAATTATCAGGTGTTCTGACAATTTTGACAGTGTTACCTTCTAACCATTTTAAGTCTATGCTCGACAGTTTATAGGACTCAGGGATAGAAATGATTACTTCAACATTTTCGGGTGCTAATTTCACCTGATGCTGGAATAACCTCCGATTACCTAAAGGAAGAAAACTTGGAGGAATTTTTCCGAATTCAGATTCAAGTTCTTGGCCAACATATGCCGCTGACATAATTAGGAACATTGTTTTTCCTTCTCAAATAATTGATTTATTTCATTGAGAGATAAGCTTGCGAATTCAGATGGGCGTACTGCACGATCGTCAATGTAAAATCCTTCATGCCCACACCATGGTTTTCCAACAAGAATTTCATCATACGGTACGTTATGTTTGTTTAGCCACTCTGTTACAATCGGTAATGTATGGATATTTATTTTTCCTACATTTCCTTCATATGTGCGCATATTACGTGCTGTTGCAATGGTAATTGTGAAGCCGTTATTTTTATAATCTTTTAGTGTTTCAATGACATCTTCTCTTGGTGATACATTGCGATAATCAGACGTATTAGCCTGAGTTAAGGTACCATCTAAGTCCACAACTAACTTCTTCATAATAAAACCAACATGTTAATAACTTATTATTATGACACAAATGCCATCAAGACTAATTTTAGAACACCAAAGCATACTACATTAATTCACAATTTTAAATTGATTAAGACCAAAATTATGCCATCTCCAGGATGAATCACTGGCTATTCCAACCTTCAATAACTGGTCATAACCATTTGTTTATTAAGCCTTAAAATGTTCAACCCCACCTAAATCAAAGAACAATCCCTTATTCTTTGACTAAGATAAACATCAACCAAGTCTTATTCATCGGAGTATGCTACAGGGCCTATGCAAAGTAACAGTTAATTGCCATGAAATGCATGTTACCTGTCAGAATATTGACAGCACTGCAACAACGTCAACATTCAGATTTATTAGCTTGTCTTGGATGATGCAATTAAATCTGACGCTTTTTGTTGAGTTGTCGTTATACTAGACGTAAACACCAATCACTCATCTACCTCATCCAGAAAATCATCCAGATACTCTTCGCTTTCAGGCTCTTCGGTGACACTTTCGCCACCTGTGGCACGGAAGTTCTTGTTCTGGATGTAAGCATCTCGGGTAAATATATACGGATCAGGAGAGTCTTTTAGCAGTCCTTCTTGCGAAACAAGAGCGGCGCGATCTTCCATGCCTTCGAAGGCCCACTTGCCTAAGCTCTGCCAGAATGTCAGCAAGTTAAGCGGGAAGTAAAGTCCGTCAACAAAATCGCCAGCGCCTTCACGCAGGGTAACAGGGCCATAAACGGGAACCATAAAGTAAGGGCCGTTTTCTACGCCGTAATAACCCAATGAGTCACCGAAGGCGCGCTCGCTTGGCTTGGTAATATCAGCCGCTGTGGCGATATCGATTAAGCCAGCCAAACCAAAAACGGAGTTGATCCAAAAACGGTTAAAATGGGTGACGGCTTCTTCACCATCAAGCATGATAATGCTGTTGATCATGTTGGCGGGTTCATCCAGGTTAGACAGAAAGTTACGGATCCCTGTTCTGACCGGGGAAGGAACATAGTCTACATAGGCAAGAGATACTGGGCGAGCTACATACGGGTCGAGATAATCATAGTTAAGCTCCCACATAGCGCGGTTGAACCCTTCAAATGGGTCATAGGTACCTTTGACATTATATTGGGTTACCTGCTCAACGTATTCAGCATTGGTTTCCGTTGCCGTTTCTTGATTTAGAGCCTCATCATTTGGCGTCTCGGCACAGCCTGAGAGCCCAAGAATCAAAAGCAGTGATAAAAGGGTTGTTCTTTTCAAAGGTTTATTCCACGAAAATAAAAAAAGCAGACCGGACAATGATATCCAGCCTGCTCTATGAGTTCCAGCGAAGTTATCAGTATTGCTTATCAATCACCACATTTGTGGAGCCGCCAAGCGAAATTACATCGCTCTGACCATACCAGTCGCCTTTCTTGGTCATCACATTACCATCAGTATCAATACGCGCTTTAACAATCATATTGGGTAACGACGACATCAAACGTTCAGGGATCATGCTATCGCTATCGCTCAGCGTTAGCATCAACGGGAACTGAGACAACGGCATCCGACGTGCTGCAACAGGCATCGGTGCGCCATCAGCAGAATGCACTGAGATAATAACCAGCCCCTGCGTAGGCAGATTGACGGATGAGCCTAGCTCCACTTTCACCGAGACAGTCTTTGTCGGGATAGCAGCCTGTTTGCTTACCTGAGTGATCTGAGCCTGCGCTCGTTCAATACTGCGGTCCAGCATCTTGGCTCGAGGATCATCTTCACCAATCATCTTCTTCATCATGGTCCAGTATGAGACGGCCTGCGGGTAATCTCCACGTTCAAACGAATCGAAAGCCAACAGTGACATCGCACGAATATTGGTGTGGTCCTGCTTGATAACACTGCGTAATAGCTGGCGCGCATAGTCGCTCTTAGCCGGATCACCAATCAACATCAGAGTTTGGGCATAGCTCAGCTGAACCTCAGGATTTCCTGGTTCCAATGCATACGCACGCTTCATTGCTCCCTGTGCTGTATCAGCATCGCGATTCGCCATACCGATACGACCAAGCAGCAACCAACCTGTCGCATCATTCGGGTTATCATGCAGACGGGTACGCAATGCCAAGGTCAAATCGTTCATCTCGGCATCACTCAGCGGATCGGCACTTTGCTCATCCATCAGACGCTTCGATAGTTCAGGTAGCTGCGCGACTGTCTGTTGCCAAGATTCCACCTTATCAAGATTGCCGACACTGAAGTACATGCCGTAACACACACCCACCAGCAAAATAAGACCAGGGATCAACATGGCAGTACTTACCGCCGTTTTTTGCTGATCAGTATGCACTGGCACGTCATCAAGCAATGACTGCTGCAACTCAGACACCAGCTCACCCTGATTAGAAACCAAGCCTTCGCTGGTTTCTTCTTCCAACTCGTCAATACGATCTTTAAAGAAGGCTTTGTTCAGCTCATCACGGCTAGCGATATCATCTTGCGTTTTGCCATATAGCATAGGCACAACGAAAATAGCTGCAGCGATCAGAACCAAAACAACGGTTATTAGCCAAAACAACGTCATTACTTCACCTTCCCGTTGTTATTCGGTTGTTGTTCCATTTCTTCCAACAGTGATTTCAAGCGTTGCTCTTCATCTGCTTTCAGCTTTACTGTTGTTTGCTTCTCTCCATTTTTGCGAGAACGCGTCACCAACACCGTAAAACCAATCAACACAAACAACAATGGCCCAGCCCACAGGATCACCGTCGACATCGTCATCGGTGGATCGTAAGTAACAAAATTACCGTAGCGGGCAATCATATAGTCGATAACATCCTGCTCGCTCTTTCCTTCACTCAGCAAATCAAACGCCTTCTGGCGCATATCTTTCGCTAGCTCGGCATTAGAATCGGCAATATTGTTGTTCTGACATTTCGGGCAGCGCAGTGTTATCGTCAAATCCCGAAACGCTTTTTCCTGCTCGGCTGACTCAAACTCATAAACATCAATTGCTGCCATCACCGGAAGTGCCGCAACAAAGACCATCCCTAACGCTAGAAGCATGGCACTAATTCGTTTCATCATCCCTTAGCTTCCTCCAGCAGTGCCTGGTACATCGGCTCAAGCGTATCAGCCCAGTTGCGCTCATTGACATCGCCAACATGACGATAACGAACGATACCCTTGGCATCAATCAGAAAGGTCTCTGGTGCGCCATAGACCCCCAGATCCATCCCTAACATACCGTTACCATCGAACAGGCTATGAATATAAGGGTTACCTAACTCGTTTAACCACCGGACAGCCTTGATACGCTCATCCTTATAGTTAAGACCAATGATCTTCACGCCTTTGCTTGCCAGATCATTGAGGTAGGTATGCTCGGCATAACACGTAGGACACCATGTCGCCCATACATTCAGCAGCAGTGGCTCACCTTTGAAGATATCCTGCTCGTACAACTTGCCCGTTTCAACCAAGTCTTCAAGTTTGAAATTCGGTACGGGTTTACCTACCAATACCGACTCAAGCTTGGTCGGATCGTCACCGCCGGCATTGCGGGTCAGCTGAACCATAAAAACCATCGCCAGAGCCAAAAACAGTACCAGAGGTACAAACAATAATTTCTTATTCATCAGTTAACCTCTGCTTGTTTGGCGGCTTTAGCATTGCCAACTTTAGCTTTCTTACGAAAACGGTAACGTTTATCACTAATTGCCATCACGCCACCTAAGGCCATTAGGACTGAGCCAAACCAAATCCAGTTTACAAATGGTTTGAAGTAAATTCGGACAGCCCAGGCACCATCGTCCAGTCTCTCGCCCATGGCGACATACAGGTCGCGGGTAACACCGCTGTCGATAGCCGCTTCGGTCATCATCGAGCCAGCTGTAGTATAAAAACGTTTCTCTGCGTGCAGAGTGGTCTCATGCTTACCATTACGGGTAATATTGAAGTCAGCGATATAACCGTCATAGTTCGGGCCATCGGCATCACGCAGACCGGCAAAGTTAAAATCATAACCCTGCACCTGTATGGTTTCGCCCGGAGCCAACCGAACATCCCGCTCGATATCGTAGTTGGAAACCAACGTCATACCGATCACAGAGACGGCCAGGCCAATATGACCAAGCATCATCGCC
>Ga0209379_10000577_pt1 | contig 28997 bp, 21 predicted proteins | sample tdDd001_FD_187124 | JGI IMG/M metagenome (GOLD analysis project Ga0209379, IMG submission 187124) | Marine sediment microbial communities from the Atlantic coast under amendment with organic carbon and nitrate - tdDd00.1 (SPAdes)... | ecosystem: Environmental > Aquatic > Marine > Coastal >...
TCAGGTTTGGACGTTTTCATTGGCCCTCCTCAGATGTTCCAGATTGCTCGGCTTTGAATGCGTTTACGTCAGATGCTTGAATGACATCTCCCGTATCATTACCCAAACCATTTCGTTGATAAGTCACGACAGCGGCGATCTCTTTATCAGTTAATTGATTCGCAAATGCCTGCATCGCGGTTCCTGGTCGACCATTTACGATCGTATCGATATGCGTTGCGATATCACCTGTCGCAATTTTACTCCCCGTAATGGCAGGAAATGCGCCAGGGATACCTGCACCATTTGCTTGGTGACAGACGGCACATCGATCAACATAGACCTGAGTACCTAGCTCGATCAGCTCTTGTTTCGATAACGTCGCGGTTAATGAGGCTGCTGCTTCTTGCTTAGCCTTAGCAATCTCCGCTTTTTTATCCATGAGCCATTGTTCGTAATCGGCCTCTTCCATCGCATGCACGACCACAGGCATAAAGCCATGGGCTCGGCCACATAACTCTGCACACTGGCCACGATAAACGCCGGGTTTATCTATACGAGTCCACGCTTCATTAATAAAACCGGGAATGGTGTCTTTCTTTACAGCAAAATCAGGCACCCACCATGAGTGGATCACATCATCTGAAGTTAAAAGAAAACGAACTTTGCGATTGATCGGCAACACAAGTGGGTTATCCACTTCCAGCAGATAGTGTGCCCCTTTCTCTTCAATGCCATCGATCGCTTTCTGACTTGTTGCGAGCAAACTAAAGAACTCAACTTCTTCGTCGAAGTAGCTGTAATGCCACTTCCATTGAGAGCCAGTAATTTTGATCGTCAGATCCGACTGAGAGGTATCTTCCATCGCCACTAAGGTTTTTGTCGCAGGAATAGCCATCAGAACCAAAATAATGATGGGAATTACGGTCCAGATGACTTCGACTTTGGTGCTTTCATGGAAGTGAGCAGCGACAGCGCCCTTTGACTTTCGATGGTGGTACATGGAATAGAACATCGCGCCAAAGACCACAACAGCGATAGCGCAACAGATATAAAAGATGAGCATGTGTAAGTCATACACTTTGCCACTAATGTCCGTTACACCTTTCGTCATGTTGTAGGTGTTCTCTTCGGCAATCGCTAAAGATGTCGAACATAGTTGAGCAACAAAGCCAACACACATCCATTTGATCAGTCGCCACACGGTAACCTTTAATCCTTTCAAAAGACCTCTCCTCTGCCTTTTCCATCAAGTGATGGTTGCTTTGAGACCCCAGCGGACTTCAGTTGCAAAAAAGTCCAATCCAGTCTGTGGGCTTTGAAAACTCCGTATAAACAGCAAATTTGATTAATTTTGTTATATTTATGTTAATAAAAACTAGTTGGCGTTTTTCGATTGTGCAAGAAAGTGCTAACGCGATTTTGCACCACGTCGATGTAGTTTAGCGATTGCGCACTCGCAAATGATAATCGTTATCAGATATACTCTGACAAATGTCATACACTTGGTATAACGAATTAGAAAGGTAGACAAACTATGATGGAACAAGTCACTCATTGGTTAGAAAAAGATCCTGATCCCCGTACCCGTGAAGAACTCCAACATTTAATTGATGAAAAGCAGTTTGAAGAGCTAGAAGACCGCTTTAGCCAGCGCTTAGAGTTTGGTACTGCCGGCCTACGTGGTAAAGTTGGCTGCGGCCCTAATCGAATGAACCGTTTGGTGATCCAAGAAACGGCGACAGGGCTTGGTCACTACCTGATCGAACAAGTTAAAGATGCCAGTAACCGCGGTGTGATCATAGGCTATGATGGCCGCCCAGATTCCATGCAGTTTGCCCATGACACTGCGTCTGTTCTCACCTCACTTGGGATTAAGGTTTATCTAACTCATGATGTAGCCGCAACACCTATCGTTGCTTTTGGTGTTCATCACTTCAATACCGCTGCCGCAGTTGTGGTCACTGCAAGCCACAATCCACCAGAATACAATGGCTTTAAGGTTTACTGGGAAAACGGCGCGCAAATTATTCCGCCGCATGACTCTGGTATCGCCAAAGAGATAGACATCGCCGCGGCGAAACCTGTGCCATTAATGAGCCTTGATGATGCGGAAAAACACGACTTGTTGGTTTGGCTAAAAGAGGATTACTACCAAACTTATCGCAGTACAATGAACGGCAATGCTTTGCTCGGCAACCACCAGCAACCGGAGGCCGTCGGCGTTGCTTATACTGCGATGCATGGCGTTGGGGCGAACATGGCAGAGACCCTACTCGCCGACGCAGGTTTTACCAAGGTTTACAGTGTAAAAGAGCAACGTGAACCTGATGGCGCATTCCCTACCGTCAACTTCCCTAACCCAGAAGAAGCTGGCGCAATGGATATGGTGGTCGCTCTCGCGAAAGCAAATAATGCCGATATTGCCTGTGCCAACGACCCGGATGCAGATCGATTCGCAGTGGCTGTAAAAAAAGCGGATGGTGAGTTCCAAATGCTAACCGGTGACCAAGTCGGTTCCCTATTTGGTCACTACTTACTGAGTAAAACAGAGTCAGCGAAACAATTAGTTGGTAACACCATAGTGTCTTCTACTCTCCTGAGTAAGATTGCTGCAGCATTTGGCGCAGAGTATTACCAAACCTTAACGGGTTTTAAGTGGTTAACCAATATTGCGATGCAAAAGCAGACGCCAGAAAAGCAATTCTTGTTCGCTTACGAAGAAGCGCTAGGTTACACAGTCGGTAATAAAGTCTGGGATAAAGATGGCTTATCTGCGCTGGTTGCATTCTCCCAACTGACGGCAGAGCTTAAAGCGCAAGGCAAAACTATTTGGGATCAACTTGAAGCGATTTACCGCCAACATGGTATGTACATCAATGCCCAGCACAGTACAGCACTTGATCCTAAAGCGCCACCGATTGGCGACAAACTACGTGCAGATCAACCAAGTCAAATCGCGGGTCGCAACGTTGAAAGCATTGAAGATCTTAAAGCATTAACCAAGACTTACGCTGATGGCCGTACCGAAAACATTGACTTACCAGCCAGCGACGTGTTGATTTATCACCTCTCTGGGGGCGCTAGAGTGATTGTTCGCCCGTCAGGCACTGAGCCGAAACTGAAATGTTACTACGAGGTGGTAGAGGCGTTTGGTGAAACAGAGACATTTGGCGAAGCTTACGAGAAAGCAGAGCTGGCTATGGATCTACTGATAGCAGAGCACCAACACACGCTCTAGGCAATCCGTACTCTTCATCCAATAGAAATGAAGCCTCCTAAATTGGAGGCTTCTTTGTATCTAACCTTTCACTCAATTACTGGGTGAGTTTTTCTTCTAACACCTTTTCAAGCTGATCATATGGAACGTAACCAGGGATCACTTCTTCACCAATGATCAGAGCCGGCGTACCTCGAAGCCCAAAACCATTAAACAATGCATAGTTTTCAGCTAACTGTTGCTCAATGGCTTTGTCCGCTTTCAAGTATTGCTCTGTTCCGGTTTTCTTCGCGACCATCGCCAATGACATCGGGTTATGAGAACCCGGTTTTTTCACCAATAATTCATGAACTTGCTGATACTTCTCTTTGTCATTTTTCCAAACATTCAATGCGAAAGATGCAGAGTTAAGATCAGAGATTCCCTCTTTTAAAGGCACATATAGGTTAACCACTTTAATTTGTGGGAAAGCTTTAACTAACTTCTCTAGTTCCACATCAAGCTTCTTACAATAAGGGCAGCTGTAGTCTGTCACATTAATCAAGGTCAGCTCTGGATTCTCTGACCCCATAAAGGTGTGGTTTGGCTCTTTAATGTAGTTTTGGCTACTGGCAACTACCTCTTTAAACTGCTGTTGCTGAACAATATAAGCGGCCAAACTTTCATGCAAAGTATCAACCACTTCCGGGTTATCTTGCAACATATCTACAATCGCATCGATTTTCTGTTGTTGGGTTTCAGCAAATGCAGTAGGCGCTAACATAACCAATGACAACGCACTCACTAAAGTAATTTTCTTAAACATATTCTTTTCCTACTGATTCAACCAAGTGCGAACTAACAAACCTGGTGGAGTGGTAATTCCAGTTGTAATGGTTTCTACTTGACCATCTTTGATGATGGCAATAGTTGGGGTCACTGAGATGCCCCACTTTCTAAACAGATCGCCACCAAGATCGTTAATGTTGGCAAAGTCATAACCTTTTTGAGCAAGAAAGTGGCTAACGCGCTCATTGGGGCCAGAAGAGCCAGAAACCGCAACAACTGGATAATATTGACTAATCCAATCAACCGTTGGGCTCACAAATTTACACGCTGCGCACCAAGTCGCCCAGAAATAGACAATCACCGGAGACTCATAGCTTTGAGCGATAACATCGACTTGCTCACCATTCATTAACGTTGCCGCAAATGGAGGAGCGGACTCTGTCGGCATATCTTTACTTCGATACCAATCCACCACTAAGGCAATCACAATGGCGATAAACAGATAAATAACGAATTCTTTACTCAAGCGGAGTAGTTTCATCCCCATACTTAACCCTCTCCTTTTGCCTTTTCTATCGCACCCATCACTTCGTTTTCAGTCAAAAGAACCGGAAGTGCAATGCCTTGAGGCGCATTTGGACCATAGACAATGTTAAATGGCACACCATAACGACCATTGGCTCTCAGATAATCCGTCACCGCCCCATCAGGATGTGTCCAGTCGCCTTGAATGGGCACAACATCATCACCTAGAAGCGTGCTATAAACAGGATCTTGAAGAATCACACCTATCTTGTTTGCCTTACATGTCACGCACCAATCTGCCGTTACATTAACAAACACGGTTTTGCCTTGAATAACCGAGTTTTCAATTAACTGGTTTGATAAAGGCTGCCAAGGAAGATCTGCTGGCAGTGGCTTCGCCCAGTGTTGCGTCGTCATACTCGCGAGGATAAATACCCCAGTCGTCACAAACAAAGCTGAACCACCGGAAATTGCCAACGCTTTATCACCATGAACTCGTTTTATCTTCATAAGTAGCCAGACAAGCCCTATCAAAGCGACAAGCAATACCCAAAACAGCGGTAAGTGATTGCTCAGTAGATAAAGCAGCCAACTACTGGTGATCATCATCATCGCACCAAACAAGTACTTCACTTTATTCATCCACGCCCCTGGTTTAGGGAGCATAGTGGCAAGCACAGGAAACAGCGCAACAAGAATCCAAGGTAACGCCATCCCAAGCGCCAGCGCAGTGAAAATCGCAAACAGCTCCAAACTTGATGCCGCTAGTGCAAACGCGACAGCCGTACCCAAAAATGGTGCGGAACACGGTGTAGCCAACAAGGTTGCAAACATCCCTTGTGTAAAATGACCGGCGTAAGAGTTATCTCCTTTCGAAGCAAGCCAAGTATTCGTGCCTGAAGAGAGTCGAATCTCAAATAAGCCCAACATATTGGCACCAAATAAGGCTGTGACTAGCACCATCACGCCGATGAACCAAGGGTTTTGGAACTGAATCCCCCAACCTACCGCATTGCCAGTCAGCTTTAACACCAACAAAAAGCCAGCTAATAACCAAAATGATGTCAGTATCCCAGCGGAAGACGCCAAAAACTGCCAGCGAATTTGTCGACGCGCTAAACCTTGAGTCGAAATCACGCTGCTGAGTTTCATCCCCAAAACAGGGAGAACACATGGCATGATATTGAGGATAAGCCCGCCAAGTAGCGCTATTCCTAACATAGTGATAATTGACGAAGGCTCTGCGCTGCTAACGCCAAGTTCGACATCAATCACTTGCTCTGCTAGGAAGTTGTCATCTTTTATCGATACAAATAGTGATTCACCTGTTAAATCAATGTCACCAAGCCAGCTGGAGACTTCGATGATGGCTGTTGCTGATTGTCCATCTATCGACTTATCGATCAGTTTGTAACTGTACTCTTTACTCTGCTCTGTTTTACCATCAAGAATAAACTCCGGGTGATTCCAACCCAGCTTTTTATCAAGAGAGATCTCTAATCTCTGCTTATTCTCGTCCCAGATTGCCGTCGCTTTTTCAATAAGCGGAGACGCTTTAGGTACTTGGCTTATCGCTTGCGCATGCTTAAACAGATCGGGTTCGGACATGGAAAGATCTGAAGGTGTAATGCTCAGCTTGATTGGGTAATCCGTCAGAACACAAATTGTGGTACACGACGACAAAACCAACTTCGCATCAATATTTACGGGCTTTTGCCAATCTTCAATATTAAGTGTCATTGGGATGACCGTATCACCTTTGTAACCGAGGGTATGGATACCCAAAAGTTCAAATTGCTGAGGATAAGGCCAGTGCCAATCTACACTTTTAAGATTTTCAGAAGCGCCCCAATCAATACTTGGCGCAATGCCTCCTTCTCCCGGGCTACGCCAGTACGTCTTCCAATCTTTAGTCAGCTCAACTTCCAAATAGCCTTCTACAAGCTGGTTAGTAGGGTCTGCTTGACCGGTTAAGACAAAGCGCGTTCGTACTGGCGGATGGTCAGGATTGGTCATCCAACCTGTGTCGCTCGCAGCAAACGTTACAGTCGAGAAAAATGAGCAGATTAACGCCATCACACTTAACGTGGCGCTAAAGTGTCGTAAATTCAGTATATTTTTCATGTATTTTCCAAATAACACTGCGTAAAAGCCTACGCAGCAAAAAGTAACAGATAGATGTATTCCTCTGAAGTCAATCAGATAGAAATCACGTTACTCTCGGAAAACACAAAGGTTGAGGTGGATACGGGTTTTGGGGACAATCGGCTCAGTAAAAGAAGCGAACTGAGAACGCGTTTGAGCCAACCAAGCGACTATGGCTAACAGAAGAATGAAGCTAAACACCATTAGGTGCTCTAAGTTCAGCTTTGCACTGCTGAGTAGCTTTTCAGTTAAGTCACACTGTTCACCAAGCTCGGCTTTCTCAGGCACATCAGCAGATGCCGCCAGCACTTTAGTCTGTTCAGACAGTGCGGCGGTTTTAAACGCACAAACATTGAAAAACGCCGAATTCTGCATAAAACAGATCGCGCATACCCACCCAACTAACAAGAGTGTAATTCGCGCTGTTTTTATAGGATGTCGTTGTTTAATCATTCGCTTAAGCGGTCTACTGAAACCAGCCTATTATGAGGATGTGGCTGGTATTAATGTTAGTGAACTGTAAGAACTAGTCGATTTTCTTTTGTAAGAAGATTTTATCAATACCAGCGGTAGGAAAACCGGTGTAACGACCAACTTCCTCAAAACCCAGTTTCGCGTAAAAGCCTGGCGCTTGAAAAGTATAAGTGTCCAAATAAAGGTGAGTCACACCATGGTTCTTCGCTTCTTGCTCAATCGTTTCCATGAGTTTGCGTCCTGTGCCCGCTGAGCGGTTAGTTTCGTCCAACCACAGGAACTCAACAAACAGGGTATTGGTAAATATCTCCCCTGTCAGGCCACCAAGAAAATGACCTTCATCATCTTCAGCGATACAAGCGAGTGACTGAATATCTGCTTCTGGAAAGTGTTGTAGGTTGAATGCCTTTAATCCGTTGTAGATTCTGTCTTTGATATTCTTCGGTGGATTCAAGATAAAATTAACGCGCATAGATTCCTTCCTTTCAGATACAAAAAAGGCCAGCAACGCTGACCTTTGTCTTGGGTATGTAACCCGTAAAAATCACTCTTAGCTTGCGAATGAGCTTAACATCCAAATCGCTAAAACGACAAAGATTAAACCCATAAATTTATGCTGATAGGTTCTAAATTTTGCGTTTTCAAGTAGTGGTTTACCCAGTGTGCCAACTAAACCAACCAGCAATAGATTGAACGCCAAACCTAGTACATTAAGTAGTAAACCAAGCGCCAGCATTTGCTCACCTGAAGATGCCGCGATATTGCTTGAAACAAACTGTGGCAAAAACATCACGAAAAAGACCAAAGCTTTTGGGTTAAGCAGGTTACTCACAAGCGCACGTTGGTAGAAAGTCGTGGCAACTTTACCTGAGCCTTGTAATTCAGGCGCATCAGAAGCACTCGCGCGAAGGCAATCCCAACCCATTTTCAATAAGTATGCACCACCTAAAAGATGCAGCGCCTTAAGCGCAATTGGGCTCATGGCAATCAAAGCTGAGACACCCAACGCCGCCAATAGAGTAAGAATAATCCCTGATGTCGCGTTCCCCAAGCTGGCAAAAATACCAACTTTACGGCCGTAACTCATGCTCGAGCTTGCAATCAGCAACATATCAGGGCCAGGTAAAAGCAGCAACGCAACAACCGCGGTTAAATAAACCGGCAGCACAGAAATATCAATCATAGTATTTATTCGTTTTACAAAAGCAGCAAAGCGCGGGATTTTATACCAACATAACAACTCAATCCATACAATATCTATAACTTATCAATCAATAATCAGCACAACGAGTTTTCGGTAGTTATAAGGGAAAGAATAATAATCTTCAGAATAGTTACGCTCTAAAAAGCAATTTTGTACAAAAGAATAAAAGCTCGCTAGGCTAGACTAAGCAAAAACGCCACAACAGGGATGAACAATGGCACCTCGCAAAGAAAAAGAGTCGGTCCGTTTTCAGCTCGCCAATGAACTTGGCGGGCTCGAACTGTTGGATGCGAAATACACTAATCAAAACTTTTCTCGCCATAGCCATGAGGGCTACACCATTGGCGTGATCGAAAAAGGCGCGCAACGATTCTACCGAACCGGAGGCAATCATATCGCGCCGCAAGACAGCATTATTTTGGTTAATGCGGATGAAGTTCATAACGGCCAAACTGCAACGGAAGGTGGCTGGGAATACAAAGCCATGTACCCATTGCCTGAGCAATTTAGCCAGATGATGGAAGGGCTCAATGTCGCTCAATCAACCCCGTACTTTCCTGAGCCTGTTGTCTACGATCCAGAGATGGCCCAGCAACTCAGGTTAGTGTTTGATACCCTTGCGCAATCAGACAATCGACTCCTGCGCGAAACCTTGGTCTACGGCACTTTAGTCAAGCTGGCCAGTCGACACTGTAAAACACGCACAGATTGGACACCCGAGACCAAAAGCCAAAGGCAATTGGTTCTGGTCAAAGAGTTTCTCGATGATTTCCCTCAAGCAGATGTGAGCCTTGAAGATCTTTCGAAGCTCGCTGGGTTAAGCCCATATTATCTTGCTCGTAGCTTCCAAAAAGAGTTTGGTTTGCCTCCTCACGCCTATCAAATTCAAGCGCGTTTAAGGGTTGCAAAGGCGTTATTGCGTAAAGGTATGAAGATTTCAGATGTGGCCCAAGAATGCGGCTTTCATGATCAAAGCCATCTTCATCGCCACTTTAAACGTGCGCTAGGTGTTACGCCAAAACAATTCGTCACTGGGGCGTAAATATTCTCAAGCAAGCTACGCGCAACTTTGTACAATTTTCTTTGAGGATTACATGGATTAATAATCGTTATGTTTTCTCGACCTATCTATACCTATGAGCACTATTAGTTTGAATTCAGTATCACAACCTCACCGTCGGCAGCTATTCCTTCAAGGCACACTTGCGATGATTCCACTCAGTATTGCAGTGATTCCTTGGGGGTTGCTTGCTGGGTCTTTTGCGATTGAAGCCGGTTTAACCAGTTGGGAGAGCCAAGCCCTTTCCGCCATTTTGTTTGCAGGCTCGGCTCAGCTTGTCGCAACTGGAATGCTCAAAGCAGGGGCGAGTTTAGCCACCATGCTGCTGGCGACCTTTTTCATTACCTCACGCCACCTACTCTACAGCGTCTCAATGCGCAGTAAAATCAGCCCTCTCCCTCTGAAGTGGAGACTGGCTCTTGGATTTTTGTTAACTGACGAGTTGTTCGCTATTTGCGGTCAGCAATCAGATAAACAATTTGATCGCTGGTACGCATTGGGCGCAGGTTTGAGCTTTTATCTCTGCTGGAACTTAGCCACACTGGTAGGTATTGTTGCTGGCAGCTATATACCCGCAATGAATGAGCTTGGACTGGAGTTTGCCGTTGCCGCCACTTTTATTGCGATTGTCATCCCCAATATCAAAAGCTCGCCTGTACTAATCTCAGTACTTGTCGCTCTGGTACTCTCCGTCTTGTCGAGTCACTTAGGCATCGAGTCTGGCCTTATGATTGCCAGTGTCGGTGGCATGGTAGCGGGATACTTGGCTGAATCATTAAAAGGAGCAAAATGATGGTTATTCTATCTATATTGGCAATGACTGCGTTGGTCTTTTTAAGTCGCTATTTGTTTCTTGAGCCTAAATTACCACTAAAACTCAACCCTCAAGCGCAAAGACTACTCAGCTACTCAAGCCCTGCCGTGCTCACTGCAATTTGGGCTCCGATTGTGTTTATGCCAGAAAAAGAGCTTTGGATTGCACCTAATAACCCCTATCTAATCGGCGCCATCATTGCTGCTTTGATTGCGTGGAAAACAAAGAACGTATTAATGACGACCATTGTCAGCATGCTGATTTTCCTTTGCTTGAAACTGCTTTAGCCAAATAGTGCAGCAATAAGCAAAATCACGAACGCCACTACCGCGATCAGTTTAACCAACAAGCCTAATTGTGGTGTTCCTCCTTGAGGAGGTTGATTGCAACAGCCCATAAATAAAAACCTCTGACTATATGATGAAATCAGAGGTTAAACGGTTCCCCTAGGGGAGAGTAAAGAAAATTCGGTCGCGATTTACTGCGCAACCCACTCGATTTCAATCAGAGTATTCTCTTTTGACTTAAGTCGAGCGAGGAAAACATCCCCTTGGTGCACCTCGCCAACGCCTTTCGGTGTTCCGGTCATCACCACATCTCCATCACACAGAGTCGTATAGCTTTTTAGTTCATTAAGAATCGTTCTTGGGGAATAGATCATTTGGCTCACATCGCCTTTCTGAACTCGGACACAGTTGATAAAAAGTTCAATTTCTAAACTATTAATGTCTAGGCCTGCAACAGGAATAAAACGGCTGAAAACCGCAGAACCATCGAATGCTTTTGCTCTTTCCCACGGAAGTCCCTTACCCTTAAGCTGCGATTGCAGACCACGCTTGGTTAAATCTAGCCCAAGACCAACCGCTTGATACTTCCCGTCTTTAACCAAAAAGCAGATTTCACCTTCATAGTGAAGCGGCTCTTGATGAAAAGCAGACAGCACAGAAGAGACTGAGGTCGAAGGTTTATTAAATACCACCATTTCATCAGGGATTGCATTGTTAAGCTCATGAATGTGTTCTAAATAATTACGGCCAATACATAGAACCTTAGTCGGACAAATACACTCATCACCGAGCTTGACTGAATACATACTATCTTCCCTGACAATTAGACATAAAGTGTCGATTCTAATCTAGTTTTTCACTTGAGCAACTTCGTAGCTTTTCAATATAAGATCTATACCCCATATTTTTCTTAGCAAATTATTGGCTTCATCTGGCTCACACTATTTAGGCTGAAAACAGACTCTTTGCTCCTCCCTTTCACCAACAATATACGCCTCTCAAATACGCCTTTATCTATTTTGCTGTGATCTCGACTCCAAGCAATTGTTCGTTCTAACCTACAAACTGTGATTTCCATATAAACCGCCGATTAATTATTCAGCGAAAATAACTTTGCATATTCAACTCACATTAGGCAGATCGTCGCTCATCTTATGATTTCAGGCATTCAATAACGAATGTATGGAAACAATAATAATGAAAACCTTTACTCTGTCTCCGATGGCAAAAGCTATCATTCCAATACTATCTGCCAGCATGCTGATGGCGTGCAATGACAGTAGCAATAGCGCTACCGATCCTGTCACTGATAATAGAGACGATAAGATTGTTGTCTCACCCACTGATATGCCAACAGAGCCAACGCTCGCAGCGGATGAAGTGCTCGTCAGCTACATCGCTAAATCATCAGGGAACAGTGCCCGCTCGCTCACTCTGAATAGTGGTTGGAGTCTTACTTGTGGTGAAGATAGCTATGTTGCTAAAGGTGAAGATAAATTTGGCCCATACTGGGTATTACCAAAAACAAGTTCGCTAGGAAGCTGCTCTATTTCTCAAGGTGATACCGAAGTCGCCTCTGTCACATTGGATGCCACCAACACACAAAATCTTGGCATCACCAGTGACGGAAAAGTCATTGAAGGCTCTCGCACCGACACTTATCTCACCAGCATTGGTATTGATCAATCAGGTACTGATGTAAAACTTAAAGAAGTCTCAGCACCTACCGAGCTTGCAAACCCATCTAGCGGCCATTTTGCTATTCAATTTTACGACCCACTAGGTGATTACCAAGAAGAAGGCGCTGATAAAAACGGCTACGGGAATTACAATTTGCACCTATGGAACAACGCAGACTGTAACGCGGGCGACCCTGATGGATTCAATGATGGTTGGGATGATGTTTCCATCGTTCCTAGCGAGTCCGATGAATTTGGCCCGGTGTGGTACATCCCAGTTACGGACGATGCGACACAATGTTTCAATGTCATCATCCGCAATGGCAATAAAGATAAAGCGATCAACGCTGATTTAAAGGTAGATATTTCTGATATTGATAATAACCCATCGGTTACTTACATGCCGGGTAAGACACGTTCTTACGCAAGCCGAGTTGAGGCATTTAACCTAGATGGCCCATCAAGTGAATTCAGTATTGATACTGTTGGCGCGATTTTGCTTGATGACGAGACTCTAGTTTGGAACTCAGCTGCTAATGCCGATCTTGTTCAACTGATGTTCTCAGAAGATGGTCAATTCGATGTCGACGACAATGGCGTTGTAAGCGGATCTTCAATCAAACTTGAAGCAACAAAACTAAGCGAAGATCAAAAAGCGAAATTCCCTCACTTAGCCGACTACCCTGCATTTGAAATTCCTAACGTTGCATTAAACGAGCTTCTAAAATCTAGCCTGATTGCCCTTGCCTCTAACAATGTTCAAGGCGAAAACTACGGTGAACTGCGCGCATCAACTGCAATTCAATATGCCGGCGCACTGGATGCGATCTTTGCTGAAGAAGCGACAGAGCTAGAATATGGCCCAATTTACGGTGACAACGGAGTTACATTCCGCCTATGGGCACCTACCGCCCAAGAAGTGAGCTTGGTTGTCTACAATGCGGACAAAACCTTAGCCGATACTCATAAATTAACAGAAGACAAAGAGTCAGGAAGTTGGAGTGTCGAGCTAGAAAAAGACGCGGTCGATCGCAAATTCTACCGTTACGCAATGAAGGTATTCCAACCTCGCACACAACAGGCGGCAGAGTATGAAGTGACCGACCCTTACTCAGTCAGCCTATCTATGAACTCAACGTACAGCCAAGCGATTGACTTAGAGTCAGACGACCTAAAACCTGCGGGTTGGGATGCCGTTACCGCTCCACACTCACAACTAGAAAGTGATGGTAGCCTTTCAGACATGGTGATCTACGAATCGCACGTTCGTGATTTCTCGGCGCTCGATCAAAGTACTCAAACTGAAAACCGCGGTAAATACCTCGCTTTCACAGAAAATGGCACCGCACCAGTGAATCACCTCAAAGAGCTCAGCGAAGCCGGGATGACTCACCTTCATTTGATGCCAGTATTTGATATCGCCACCATTAATGAAGATCCCACTCAAGTTGCCAATATCGACCAACCATTTAGCAAGCTATGTGAACTCAACACCGCCATCAAGTCAGATGCAGACTTCAATACATATTGTGACAGCGGTGACACCATTGCAGAGGTATTTGCGAGCCTAGTCCCTAATGACAGCAAAGAGAATCCACTGGTTCAAGACCTCAATGATTACGTTCGCTCGGTTGATAGCTACAACTGGGGTTACGATCCATACCATTACACAGTACCAGAAGGTTCATACGCGACCAATGCGGAAGGTAGCCAACGCATTTTGGAGTTCCGCCAAATGGTTCAATCCGTCAAAGAAGAGATCGGCATGAATGTCGTCGTCGATGTGGTCTACAACCACACCAACGCTTCTGGGTTAAACGATAAATCGGTGCTCGACAAAGTCGTTCCCCTTTACTATCACCGCTTGGTCCCGGACACAGGAAATGTCGAAACCTCTACCTGCTGTGAGAACACGGCGCCAGAAAACGCGATGTTTGCCAAGCTGATTGATGATTCCGTAAAAACATGGGTTGAGGCCTACAAAATCGATGCGTTCCGTTGGGATCTGATGGGCCACCACCCACTAGCACAGATTCAAGCCACGCTTTCTGCCGCTCGTGAAGCCAATCCAGAAGTCTACTTCTATGGTGAAGGTTGGAACTTTGGTGAAGTTGAAAACAACAAACGCTTTGTTCAAGCAACGCAACCAAATCTAGGTGGTACCGGAATCGGATCATTCTCGGATCGTCTGCGCGATGCCGTTCGAGGCGGTAGCCCATTTGATAGCGGTGACGCTCTTCGTAAAACACAAGGTTTCGCGACAGGTGCAGCGGTAATGCCAAATGAAATGAATCGCGAATCCGATGGCGGCGTGAACGAAGCTGAAATGGCACGTGCGTTAGAGCAAGCAGATCTCACTCGCCTAGGTATGGCAGGTAACTTGAAGAAATTCAAACTGATCGATTACAAAGGCACTACTCTTCTGGGTGAAGACGTGGACTACAACGGTCAACGCGCTGGCTATGCAGAGCAACCGTGGGAAATTCAAAACTACGTCTCCAAGCACGATAACCAAACGTTTTGGGATATCAATATGTACAAGGTGCCTGAAGAGGCTAGCTCAGAAGTACGTATGAAGATGCAAACGGTCGGTATTGCAACCGTGTTGCTTGGTCAAGCGATGCCTTTCAACCACATGGGCGGTGAGCTACTGCGTTCTAAATCAATGCAGCGCGACTCGTATGACTATGGTGATTGGTACAATGTGGTCGACTTTACTCGTCAATCACACAACTGGAATAAGGGCTTACCAACAAAAGACAAAGACTTTAGCAACTACGACCAAATTACTCGCGCAGTAGCGGACGTAAACTCACAAGCAACTCTGTCTGATGTAGATGCCATGTTTGAGCACTACAAGGAGATGTTGACCTTACGTAAATCAACGCCACTAATGACTCTACCAAGCGCTCAAGAGATCATTAACCGTGTCGACTTCCGTAATACGGGTAAACAGCAAACTCCAGGCTTGATCGTCATGACGATCGATAATGGCTCAACGCAAACCACTGACCTTGATGAAAAGCTAGATTCTGTCGTGGTGATCATTAACGCGAGTCCAAATGCACAAACCGTTGGCGGATTCTTTGATCACCAAAGTAAGGAAATCGACCTAGCTGGCTTTGAACTTGGGCATTCATCTGACGGTGTTGCTAATGGTGCAACCTTCGTGAATGGTCAATTCAACGTACCTGCGTGGGGTGTCGCTGTGTTCACTCAAGCAAGAGGAGCAGAACGAGGGCTAGGTTTACCGGTTAGCGAAAAAGCATCGGACTTACCTCCGTTCAAGACTGTTCGCGTTGCTGGTGAATTTAACGGTTGGAGCCACGACACTAAAGCGGTTTACGCCAACGAAGGTTTGTACACAGCTCAGATCGGTTTAGCTAAAGCAACCGCGTACAAGTTCACCGCTGGCAACTGGGAGACCACTTGGGGCTGTGGCGATAATAACTCGGAGAACTGTGTTGCTGAATTCTCTGAACTTGGAATGTACGAACTAATGCTGGATGCCTCTGATTCAGACAATCCAGTTGTTCTCGCATCAAAGTTAAAAGAAAGCTATGTCGATAAAGAGTGGTTCATCCCTGGAACAATCTCAGGTGCTTGGGGCCATGGCAATGCACAGAAGATGACAGCGTTAGAAAACCATGCCTTTAGCTTTGAAACACCAGAGCTAGCAGCGCAAGAGTCTTTCGAATTTAAGTTGACTTGTGGCGATTGGGGTAAGTGCGAGCACGGCGCGGATGATGTTGTTCAAGCAGCAAACTCGCTGCCAATCACTGGCGAAAGCAATATCACTTTCACACCAACAGAAACAGCTGTGTATACCGTGACGTTTGATATTCTATCTAAGCAGGTCACTGTCGCGAAAAAATAGTTGTTCGACATATCAACAATAACTAACTGGGGAGCTTCGGCTTCCCTTTTTTATTACCTTAAATCATCAAATGGAGAATGTTCACAAAATCACTCTTTATCTATGGTCTCAATTCTCTCAATTAGAGGCGATATAAGACAAATCCCGACATGATATAGAGTTTGTCTATATCTACAGAGAGCAAATCAATTTCCCACACCTTTTCGATAAACATAAAATTTGTCTCAAACTCACTGATGTTGAAACCGCCATAGTGCACCTTAGTTTCTGGCTAACTTCAGCTCATGTATCGCATTATCAACGAGACAATTACCCATGCAACAAAGACCCACTTTGTATCTTAAAGGTACCTTTAATGGTTGGGGTTTAGACACTCCGTTTAACCAAATAACACCACAACTCTATAAAGCTGATGTGGTTTTTTCCGCCGACAATCATCAGTTTAAAATTGCTGACATGGATGGCACAGAACAATGGACACTATCAGGCAACCCAACACTCCCAACCAAAATGGAGCTGGCGCAATCCATCTCACTAATCTCTACTCAAGGTATTGGCAATGATTTGCTGTTCTCGCCAACATCGACAGGACGCTTCTCTCTTGAACTGGACTTGTCTAATCCAGCTCCAATTCTGACCATTCAGCGTGGAGGGAAAAGCAACCAAGACAAGCCAAATAGAGCTCTTACCCACTTTTCACTCAACAACCAAGAAGAACCTCAGAACGAACCATCCCTCCCAGCTTGGGCGCTTAACCCTGAACTGCTATTTGAACAATTGGCCATCGAGAGCAATCAATCTTTTCCTTTTGTATTTGGTGACAATGTCGATGGCTATTACGAGGGTCGTACCCATTGCTTTGTATCAGCAGGACGCTACCGACATCACCAAGGGTGGTATCTGGGTGGCTTTGGATCGTTTGTAGATGGGAAGCTCAATGACAAGTGTCAGGCTAGTAATGCTCGCCTACTGCCATACGGTGTTGAGCATCAATACTCGGCCAGCAGTGACTGTTTCTCCTTAGTCCAGAAGCAGCGTTTAGCGTGTCTGTCAGTATCTAGTGAACGAGAGAGTCAGCTCTCAATTCTTCCTGAACTCAATCTAGCTATTGATGATTGTCAAATAGAGCAGCACCAGGATGTTGTTGTAATAACGGTTAACCCTGAGCTTTGCCAAGACGGTGCGCCAAAATACATTGCTATCAGTGCCAATCAGCCCGTGATAGTGGAAGAAGTCGAGTCAGCGCAATATCCTGATATCGAAGATAAAATGTTCATCGGATCGAACAATTGCAAGTTGATGATCAGCTCTGCAAACACAACGCACAATTTGACGGTTTACTTAAGTTTTGAACATGAAAAACAGCCAGCAATAGCCGAAGCAAAAGCGGCTTCAGAAAAGAATGCCAAGAACACGTATCAACAAGCAATTTATCAGTTCCTGACTAAAAACTACTTGTGGACCAACGACATCGAATATAACCGAGCGGTAATGTGGGCGCGATTAGCTAGCCGCGTATTCGTTAGCCACGAGTTTGGTACCGGTATATGGGCAGGATTGCCGTGGTTTAAAGACTGTTGGGGACGCGACACTTTTATTGCTCTTTCTGGAACAAGTCTAATCAATGGTGAATTTGCAGAATCCAAAGCGATCATTGAAAACTTTGCCTCGATGCAGATGCAAGACGAAACGTCCGTCAATTTTGGCCGTATCCCTAATCGCGTGACCAGTAAAACCAATATCATCTACAACACCACTGATGGCACACCTTGGATGATCAGAGAGATCCTTGAATACATCAATTACAGTGGTGATATGGCGTTTGGCAAAGCCATCTACCCAGTTGTTCAGCGTTTTATTTCGGGAGTAGAGAGACACTACCTTGACGACGATGGACTCATCAAACACCGTCACCCAGACACTTGGATGGACGCTAAAATCAACGGCCAGACGCCTTGGTCACCACGTGGACCAAAAGCCAATGATATTCAAGCACTATGGTTTGAAAGCCTACAAGTGGCTCTACAGCTGGCTAAGCTCAATCAGGATAAGGCTTACTTAGCTTTGATTCAGAATAAGATCGATAAAGTGAAAAGCGCCTTTTCCAACAAATTCTGGGATAGCAAACGCTCTCGAATGGCAGACCGTCTAGAAAGCCAAGACCAACCTGACTACAGTATTCGCCCTAACCAATTGCTTACCCTCACTATTCCACAAGGAGAGCAACTTGTTGACCCAATGATTGGGCAATACATCATCAAGCAGAGTGTAGAAAATTTACTCTTCCCGTGGGGCATTTGTTCACTTGATCAGAACCATGTGGATTTTCACCCTTATCATGATAATCGTCCGGAATACCACAAAGACGCGGCCTATCATAACGGCACAATATGGGGTTGGAACTCAGGCTTTACTATCTCTGCGCTCGCTCAGTTTGGAAAGCAAGAGCTTGCTTATCAGTTGTCTAAAAACTTGACCGATCAAATACTCAACCAAGGCCATCGTGGCACCATGAGTGAAAATCTAGACGCTTTCCAAAGCGATATGGACTGTTTAGTTGAAACAGGCACTTATGCTCAAGCTTGGTCAGTTTCAGAGTTCGCAAGAAACGCTCAGCAGGACTACTTAGGATTCAAACCAAAGCTGAGTCTAGGACAAATCTTGCTTAAGCCACGTTTGCCTTCTTCATGGCATACAACCATCGCTCAGCTACCTTTTGGTGAAAACAATACGCTTATCGTGTCAATCAGCCGTATCGGAGACTCACTCCACTATGAGATAACCCCCCAGCATCCAGCACCAGAGATAACTGTTCTGTTCACTTACTTCGCGCGCACACAAGCGTTAGATATTGAATTTGACCTAAGTAAACCGATCTCCTTAACTTTGGACGATTGGAATACAGACTATACAGTGAGTCGCTCAGTCTTGAACTCAACTCATCGTCCCGTCAAAGAATACCCAGAACTCCGTCAATTAGACTTTGCGACACCTAATTTGCACAAAGCCTTTGCAGCGCTGAACACCTATGACTTCCTACTTAAGAAACGTGAAAAAGAAAAACTAGATATAGACAAGGACAATATCTAAAACCATCGAGAGCAAAGCAAAAGAGCGCCAAAATCAGGCGCTCTTTTTCTATCTTAAGCTAATAAATTCTTGATACTTTATTTAGCATTAACCGCTTTAACAAATACTTCTTGAGCACCCTTAATATTCAGCGCCTTCGCTTCATCTAGCAGACTAAGTGCTTTGGGAATATCGCCAGAAGCAACTGCGGTTTCAATCGCGGTAAAGTAGTAACTTTGTGTATCTGGCTGAACTTGAAGAGCGGGTTTCGCAGTCACAACTTTTTCGGCTGGGACAACGACTGGTGTAGCTGCAGTAGCGCGGAAGGGACGTAATTTTAAAGTTTCTACTTCCAGCTCAATACGACCACCGAGTTGGTATGTATAAACAGGGTCAGTAACCATTGGCATCACTTCACCAAACTCTTTCGCTCTGACTTTAGCTGGGTGATCAACTTTAACGGTTTTGCCTAACATATCGGCTGGTGTATAGATGACGAAATAAGGGGTTCGCTCAGCATTTGTTTTAAACTTAGTGACGTAACGTGTACGGGTAAATGCGTTCGACGTCAAAGTTTGGAAGCCATCTAGAGTTATCGTCTCTACTACATCAAAGTTGCTGTCAAGTAATTGTACTTGTGGTGAGAACACCGAATCGTCGATCATCAAACTCGACAAAGTGACCTGAACTTGGCCCGACCGTTCGCTAAAACGAAACGCTTCGAAATAACTATTACCTTCTGCAAACTGACCTACAGGCGAAGACTTGTCAATATCAAACGAAAGCTCTTCTTTGTCCCCAAGTTGAGCGAATGGAAATTGGGAGAATTCGTTGCAACATACTTCCGCGTTAGTCGGAGCTGAAACTTGTTGTTCAATTGGGGTATTCGACGCACAACCCGCTAGCAAAGCACCTAGCACAACGGCTAATAAGGAGTGTTTATTTTTCATCATTATCTCTCACTAAAGGTTGTTATATAAAACGACAAAAGGCAGCCACTTGGCTGCCTTAAAGTTTACCTAGCTTAGAACCAGATTTCTGTGTGGATGCCAACAATAACTTCTTTACCGTCAGTACCACCTAGACCAATACCACCAGCACTTTCTTCTTCTGTGTTGTAGTAAGTCACGTAAGGTTTGATTTGAGGGCGACCAAAGTAATCTGCATTAACAGTTACTGGTAGTGCTGCTTCAAGCATGTAGTACATGTTGTCGTCTTGACGACCCCAAGCTGCACCATCTGCGATTGTTTCTTTAGATACGCTACCTGTTAGTTCAAAACGTAGATTGTCATTGATCTTGTATGAAGGACGAGCTGCAACAAGAATACGAGTTAAGTCGTCTTGACCAAACATTTCATTCGTAATAAATGCTGTTACTTCTGTACCTAGCTGCCAAGAGTCAGATAGGTTAGCTACACCGTAAGAAGTCAAGAAAATGCTGTTAGAGTCATCGCTGAAGCCGTTATCTCCACTCCATGCACCAAAGTTAACACCACGGTTTGCCGCTGCACCATAACCGTAAGCAATGCCTGTTTGGCTCCAACCATCAAAGCCATAGTAGTCACGGTTGTATGTAATTGCCGCACCTACGCCATTGTCAGCTGCAGGGTCAGTTTTATTCGCACGTGTAATGTATTTAACGTCGAAGTTAAAGCTACCACCTAAACCTTGAACACCATGGTAGTATGCGTTGTAAGCAACGTTAGTTTCACGATCGCTGTTTACGCCACCATTGATGTCATCATTTGTATCCGCCGCAATAACCGCGAAACCAGCTGTGTTGCCGCCTAACTTAGTTTGGAAACCTGCACCTAAACCTGATGACTGGTTCCAAAACTCACCAGAAAGTAAGCCAGCAGAACGATTGAAGTATCTGTGACCGCTCCAGATAGACGTATCGTCACCTAAGAAAGAAATCCCACCTAGTTCTACATAAGCTTCTTTGATCTCAAACTGAGCTTTATCGTTCGCTTTTTGGCTACCTTCAGAAGAATATGCAAATGAGTTACCGTTACCAAATTCTGAACGAACTACGAAATCAGACCAAACACCATTGTTGTGCTCAGTGTGTTTTTTAATAGTAAACTCTACTTGGTTAGTACTTTGACCTGAAGTACCTGCGCTGTGGTAATCTGGCTTGCCAAATTCTGAATCAATTGTCTCGCCATCTTTCATACGGAAGTTAGCGGACATGTAACCATGAACCTCCCAACCATCAGAAATAACTTCCGTTGGGTTTGCTACTTCCACTTCCATTGCAGAATCACCAGAAGTTACATCCAAAGCAACATCTGTCTCAGCCGCAACTGAGCCAGCAAAAAGGGCAGAAGCCACTGCAGCAGCGATTACACTTACTTTTTTCATTTTTAACTCCATTTAGGGTTTTTATTCTTATATCTATCTTTTTACAGCTCCTGAAAGGCAGAACAGGCAATAAAAAGAGAGGTAAGATAGAACTTGGCTTTACGCCTTGCTCTCATTCGTTTCAACTGCTGACAGATTACATAGGGAGTAGGAAACCGACTTCATCCAGATAAAATTAATTTTGGGGGGATGAGAAAGGAGGAGAAAAATAACCGCATGATATATTAGTGCACTAAATCACACATTCTAGGAGGAGTAGGCAACGAACTAGTCACAATCATCAGATCAAAACGCGAAACGGCTCACTCTTTTACTGAAATTTGAAATAATTTTGAAATAAAATTACATATACAATTTTTATCCAAGGCGCTTGACCAAACTTCAACAAAACTATTTACTAAACGACAAGCGATAAAGAACACAATATTAAAAAGAAGTGACCATGCAGAGCTCTCAGCCATACCCTTTAGGCGCGACTCCAAATAAAGATGGATGTAATTTTTCTATCTATGCACCAGATGCAAAAAATATTCAGTTAGCCTTATTTGATGACAACGGAGAATTCACCACTCATTCACTTGATGGCGAATACGCTGGAATTAAATTCACCTTTATTCCCAATATTTGTGCTGGTACTCACTATGCCTACATAGTCGAATCTAAAGGTAAGTCTCACCTCATTTCCGACCCTTATGCCAAAGCCATTGCCAAACCACTCACCTATACATTGCCATTTAGCTCAGAAAAAAGTTTTGAACTTGCGCGCTGTGTCGTTGTGGATGATAACTTTGATTGGCAGGGGGTCACACAACCTAAAAGACCAAGAGAAGAGATGGTTCTGTTTGAAACACACGTCAAAGGTGTGTCGAAACTCAACCCAAATGTTGCTCCGGAAACACAAGGCCGCTATTTAGGGCTCGTGAGTGATGCGATGTTGGCCTTCTATAAAGAACAGAATATCAACACGCTGCAACTGTTACCTGTCGCAGCCTGTATGCACGAACCTCATCTGCTGAAGATGGAGAAAGTCAATTACTGGGGATACAACCCATACCTCTTCATGGTGCCAGATCCGCGCTATGCTGAATCCGACGCTGTAAACGAGCTGAAAACCGCGATTCGTGAACTGCACCGAAATGGCATCGAAGTCATTTTGGATGTGGTGTATAACCACACTGCAGAGGGTGGTGGTGATGGGCCTGTTTTCAATTTGAAAGCCCTTGATAAACGCTACTACATTAAACACGGTGAGCACTACGCCAACTATACTGGCTGCGGAAATACGGTTGATCTATCCTACCAACCTAGTTTGAATCTAGTGATGGATACCTTACGTTACTGGGTCACAGAATATAAGATCGATGGTTTCCGATTTGATTTGGCAGCCACGTTAGGCCGCAATGGTGATAACTTCAGCCCGGAAGCCGGTTTCTTTAAAGCCGTCGCCCAAGACCCTGTACTACGTGAAGTTAAACTCATTGCTGAACCTTGGGATATTGGCCCTAATGGCTACCAAGTCGGCAACTTCCCATTTGGTTGGAACGAGTGTAACGACCGTCTACGTGATATTACTCGCAGCTTCTGGCGTGGTGACCAAGGTTTCCTTAAGGAGTTTGCTACTCGTATTATGGGATCGCGAGATCTCTACAGTGCAGCTAATTGGCCATATAAGCTAACCATTAATTATATTACCTACCATGATGGTTTCTGCATGCAGGATCTGGTTTCCTACAAGCAAAAACACAATGAAGCCAACGGTGAACACAACCGAGATGGCCATGGCGATAATCGCTCTGACAACTATGGGTTTGAAGGTGAAACAGAAAATCTGACCATTGTAGAAAAACGCGAAAAGCAGAAGCGTAACTTTATGGCGAGTCTACTGTTCGCCTTTGGTATTCCTCATATTCTTACAGCTGATGTTCTGTCTCACACTCAAAAAGGGAATAACAACGCGTACTGCCAAGACAACGAACTAAGTTGGCTAGATTGGCATATTGATTCTCGCAAACAAGATTTCAAAACTTGGCTAGCGGATATGATCAGCGCAAGACAGACCTATATGGTTCCATTCATTCGTGCTTTCAGTGGAGAGAATCGCAATCAAAACCGAATTTTCTGGCGCAGGCTCGATGGCAGCTATATGGAGCACGATGATTGGAATCGCTTGAGCTCTGTAGCGCTTCACCTTGGCATAGGTGAACAGGGAGAAGAACTTTTTTATTGCATCAATCAAACCAATGCCCCTGCGAGATTTTCGCTTCCGACAAGTAGCAAAACAAATTGGACCATGATTTGTAATACCGATTCCCATGAGTTGCACCAGACTATCGATCACAAACAAGTGTTGGTTGCCCCAACCTCAATTGCTATCTTCCACGCAAAAATATAATCAAATTAAAGCGACATGGTGACATGTCGCTCATTTCTCAAACAAAGTCAATTCATACGCTGGATTAATATGCATTGATGTGCTTTGCAATTGCGTTTAGTATACCGGACATAATTACTATATCCCCTTATATACATCAGTTGGCACATAATGGCGTTACCAAAAATACTTATACGAACGCTGAGACCGTATATCATACTATTGGCTATAGCCATGATATACGCCGCTTTTCAGCAACTCGAGAAATCAGAAAAAATAGCGTATCAACAATCTTTCGCTAACCTAAAAACCGCGTCAGACCTTATCTCCTCTCAAGTGGAAGCCGCGACCAGTAAGCTATACCTTTTAGATGATGCGCATTCACTTCTAGATTTCGACAATACCGCAAAAAAAATTCTCGACTTTTCTCCCGCATATAGCGATATCATCACCGTCAACCATGAGACTCGTCAGTATCGCTCAATGTTGCTCAATCCTATTCGAGCTGAACAGAGTCTTGATATCATCTGGAGTCCGCTCAATAGCATGGCCCCACAGTTCAGCGTATCGTCAATCTACGAAAAACTGCCAAACCAATGGGTGTTTGCCGTTCGATACATCCAAGAAAACTTAAACGAAATCTGGATTGAATTCGATCTCAAGTACACAACCCAACGCTTACGTGGCCTAAAAACATTAGAACATGGCTATGTATTTGTTGTTGATAGCACAACAGGGCGCTTAGTGTTCCATCCCGACCCAAAACGTATTGGCTCATCATCTGTCAGCTACCATGCTGGTATTAGTGAAAAGATCAGTAATGGCTTACGTTTTGGTAAACATGAGTACTACTACAAGGGGCAATTTAAAGTCTCTGTATTTGATAATGACAACCCATACAATTGGGTCTTTATTTCTGGAACAGATCGCTCAGATATCCTTGCTAGCACATACCAATTCTCTCTGACGGCGATAGTCATTGCTTCCTTATTACTATTGGCAATGGTCTTCAATTACGTCACCTATCAGCTCAATAAGTCTCTTGCGGAATTAAATAGCAAAGATGAACTGGCGGACTTTAAACATAATCTACGTGCCATCTTAGATCGTTTCTGTCATCACAAAGGAATTCAACTCTGCTTCTACGATGCCGATTACGGCCATTTCACGACAATTGATTACCACGGCAACAGCCAAATCATTTTAAAAGATAAAGCGCTCGCAACACGCTTTTCACCAAGTTCTTTGAGCTACACCGGTAAGCGCTATGCGGATCCATTGGCTAAAAAACTGCACGTCAATTCTCGTCACTATACGATTCCTCTGTTTGACAAAGAGAGTTTGATTGCTGTGATTTATATGAAAGCCAATTTTCCAACCTATCGCAGTATTCTAAGAATGATTCGCGATTATTCAGAAGTTGCCTTGTCAAACTTGTTGCTGCATAAAAAGCTTCGTAGCAAAGATGTCATGACACATCTCGACAACAAACTCACTATACGTGAAAAAATCGACTCTCAACTAGGAAGAGATGGCGTCTACTTAGCCATACTTGATATTGACCACTTCAAGCGAATCAACGACACGTGTGGGCACGAATGTGGTGACCAAGTGATCTTACATACAGCAGAATTGATGAAAACATGTTTCCCTAAACCAGGAGCCATGAGCCTTGCTCGATATGGCGGTGAGGAGTTCTGTGTATTGTTTAAAGCTAATGACGAAAACGACGCTTATGAGCAATGCGAGTTATTTAGACAGATGGTGGAACAAGCAACCGTCGACTATGAAGAGTATTCAGTTCAGTACACGGTGAGTGTTGGCATTACTTCAGCTCAAGACAGCCAACACATTACCATTGGCCGTGCAGATAAAGCCTTGTATCAAGCCAAAGGGCTTGGTAGAAACCAAGTGGTTCTCAATACATTTAAAGCTTAAAAAGAAAGGGAAGTGAGTCGTCACTTCCCTTTTCACATCATGATTGCACCAACCAACTATAGGGGAAGATGATTATTGCCAATCCATTAAATAACAAGCTTGTTGCGCGTTTCCTGTCGAATCTTCACCTCCTAGTAAATAGATACTCTGTCCATTTGAAATTGCGACACCATAAGCTAGCCCAGTAGGTAGCCTTCCTGCATGGTGCCAACGTTTGCCATCGAATCGCCAAACATTATCATTGTAATGTTTAGTCAATCCTTTATGGCTATACCACTGCCCTTTCTTCGCGTTATTTTGACTACCAATGAAATAGGTGCCTCCTGCCGCAAACAACTGCCCTTGATTGCGAGTAATATAACCGCCCGCTAACCCTTCATGATCGGGATATTCGTCAACAATTGCAGGAAGAGCTGAGCTCTCGACTTGAGACTCGGTTTGGAAGACAAACTGCTTGGTTTCCAAACTTCTCAACCCTGGCTTCACTTCACCTTCTACCAAGGTAATCGTATTCCCTTGTTTAACGAGTCCAGCACCGCAATTCGCAGCAAAGGGATTGATGGATAATAATCTCCATCGACCAGTTTCAACATTCAATTGCCAAATCCCAGAATTCCAACCATAAGCTTTAGGGGGCCGAGACATAAACTCCGTCAATATTGACTGTTGGCGATCCGGCTCTTTCACATTATCGATTTCAGATAGCTGAGCAAATAATGTATCAAACGTCTCTTTGCAGTACCCACCCAAAAAGACCAACTTTCCTGGAGATAGTTCGAACCCTGACGCACCAAGCAGCCCAATGGGCAATGAAGTCTCCACTTGATGCCATTGATTACTTGGGGCATCAAAATAGTAGCCGTCAGTTAAGACACTCAAGTGGCCATCGCCTTTCACAATACCTGCACCTGAAAACACATAGAGCCGATCTTGAGTTGCGATTGAAACTGCGTCATTTCGTGCAACCCCAGGAAACTGTGCCGCTTCTTGCCAATCCAACTCTGGCTGGTTGAGATCATAAAAAAATAGGCGCTTCCCTGCGCTCCCTAAACCAACGTAAAGGCGGCGACCAATCAGTCCCCCTACCCCGTTTTTAACCCCAATGGGTAACTCTGCAATTGGCGTAAAGTGCAACGACATTCTCGTATTCCTCGCTAATCTTCTATGCCTACTTTGCTTCCATCCCGTGGACGTAAAGCGAATATTTTCATGGATTAGACTGACTGCTCGATCACCAACTAAAAACCAACAATCTTAAAGTCGATGTTGGTGTTCTCAGTCATCATCTTTATTATGTTATTTCAACGCACCATGCATTGATAAAGATTTACTCTATAAATATTTAAATGAAAATAATTTTCATAAAAAGAGCAAATAAAAGCTCGCCATATTAACGAGCTTCCATAATATTTTTATATCAATTAGATAGTTAGCTGTTCATCAATGGTAGTACGACTTCCGCAGTTTCCATCACTGACTCGGTGTATTCTGGGTAGCTATCCAACAGCGAGTTCACCAAAGCATCGACTAACAACAGGGCACCAACCTTGGAAGCGAAAGCTCCGCCAGTCAATGGCCCTTCAGGTCGCGCTGCTACTAACAATTCTGTTGAAATTGCTGTGAGCGGGCTGTGGCTAATGTTAGTTAATGAAACGACGGGCGTCCCTCGCTTATGCGCAAGTGAAGCCGCGTGAATCACTTCTTTTGTCGAACCCGAACTTGATACTGAGAACCATAAATCCCCTTTGCAGCTACGACCTGCACTCATCGCCGCTAAATGAGTATCTTCATACATGATCGCCTTCTTGCCAATCCGTACTAAACGATATGCCAAATAACGACCAACAATGCTTGAAGCACCCACACCAACACAACCAATAAATGATGCGTTATGGACTAACTCGCAAATTCGTGCCAAGGATTTTCTGTCAATCAATTTAGCGGTATCTTGCAAGCTATCAACTGCACTTTGAGCAGAGACATCACAAATATCTCCCGCCACTTTAGGTTGGTTTTGACTTGCAGTTTGGCTGAGATCAACCGCTAGTGCCATCCTAAAATCAGAATAGCCTTTGTAACCCATGTCTCGACATAAGCGTACGACAGTGGCTTCACTTGTCTGAGTGTTTCGAGCTAAATCCGTAATAGTTTGGAATTGCACATCATGAGCATTCTCTAGGATGTAATCGGCAACCAATCTTAATTTTTTACTCAAGGGCTCAATATTTGAACGTAATCGAACCAATAGATTTTTAGGCGAACTCACTGCGGCCTCTTTAGGTTTATATGGCTAAGGTAAAAGTATCAAACTCGATGCCTCTTGAACACCAAGAATCATGCAATCACTCGATAAAGCCTTTGATATTCAACGTTTCAAGCGCCTGCTTGATTTTCTGCTCTTGAGAGGCATCAAGAGGCAAAAATGGCTCTCGGCATACCCCATAGTCTATGCCTAGAATCCCCATCGCATATTTAATGCCCTGATAAACACCCACATCAAGTAACACTTCTGTCATACGATTTACTTGCTTTTGAACTTCAAAAGCTCGCTGAATATCACCACCCACCATGGATTGATAAATAGCGACGTAGTGAGCAGACATCAAGTTGTATGTACTCCCAATACCTCCGCTTGCTCCCATCTGTAAACCGTTCACGAGCATAGTGTCTTCACCGTGAAAAATTATGCTTTCAGGCAAATTGTTTCTAAGCCGTTCAACAAAAAACATATCGTTGGTCGTATGTTTGATACCGACAACATTATCTAATTGCGACAATTCAATCAGCTCTTGATGGCTAAAGCTCACACCGGTTGTACCAGGAATATTGTAGAGTAATAGTGGTAATTGCGAATACTGGGCGATCGTTCGGTAGTAATGATCTACCTCAGCTTTCGTGAATCCGTAGTAAAAAGGCGGTGTAGCAGAAATCGCGTCATAACCATAAGTCACAGCACTATCGATCAATCGCTTCACATCATGCAGTGCAATAGCACCTACATGAGCAATAAGAGGAACTCGCCCTTTATTGGCACTAGCAACGGCACTAAATACCAACTGGCGCTCCTCGACACTCATCATAAAACACTCAGATGAGCTTCCGCCAATATAGAAACCATCGACACCTTGTCGAATATGGTGTTCAACCATTGCTGGAATTTTTTCAAGTTGCAGCGCGCCTTGCGGTGAAAATGGTGTCATCAAGGGAAGGTAAATACCTTGC
>Ga0209379_10000578_pt1 | contig 28996 bp, 28 predicted proteins | sample tdDd001_FD_187124 | JGI IMG/M metagenome (GOLD analysis project Ga0209379, IMG submission 187124) | Marine sediment microbial communities from the Atlantic coast under amendment with organic carbon and nitrate - tdDd00.1 (SPAdes)... | ecosystem: Environmental > Aquatic > Marine > Coastal >...
TATGATTCCTCCCCCTACTCCAGTACCGAGAGCTATAGTTATGCTGTTTTTGCTTCCTCTTCCTGCACCAAACTTAACCTCTCCCATAGCTATCACATTTACATCGTTTTCGATCTTGGTTTCTATTCCGGATATCTCCTTCATAAGCTTACTGAGGTTTGTATCTGCCTCCCACGGAAAATTAGCAAAGAATCCAACTACCTCTTGGTTCATTACCGGTCCTGGTATACCTATCCCTATTCCTTCTATAGAGTTCTTATCCATACCTGCTTCCTTCAGTAGGTTTTCTGTCTCCTGCCAGATTCTCTCCAGTGTTTCCCTCATACCATCTTCTGAAAGTGTTTTTATAGTATTTCTTATTATTATCTCCCCTGCCTCATCTATAATTCCTATCTTTGTATTTGTACCTCCAAGATCTACCCCTGCGTAATATTTCATTTCTCCTCCTCTGCCATCTCAAGTTTTGTTTCTACAATTTTATAGTTACTTTTATTGGTGAGGTTTAATTTAGAAATTAAAAGATTTATTGCTTCCCTTCCCAGTTCCATAGAGTTGATATTTACCGATGAAAATTCAGGACCGTAGTTCCCATGATTTTCCACACGGTTAAATCCAAAGATTTCTATTCCCTTTCTTCCAGACTCCATGAGGTACTTCTGCACTCCAAAAGCCAGCGTGTCATCTGCACATACTATTCCTGTTATATCCCTGTCTTCAAAGAGCTGTTTCGCTGCCCTATACCCGTCTTCTACAGTAAAGTCTTCCTCATATACAATGGAAAATCCCACACCCTGAGCCAGGCACTCCTTTACAAATCCCTTTTTTCTGTTTGCTGATACAGTCCAGTTTTCCTTGGCTCCTATATGTCCCAATCTTTTATGACCCTTCTCAGACATTTTTTTTACTATATTTCTTACAGCTTCCACATTGTCATTATCTACCCAGAGGATATCTTCAGAGTTTCTTATCTCTGGTCTTCCTATTGTTACAAATGGAAAGTTATTCTCCTTTAGATAGGCTATACACTTATCTCTCTTCCTTACTGTAAGAAGGCATATACCGTCTACAATATTACAGTCGATAAATTTTTTCACAGCTTTTAACTCACTCTTTTCATCCTTTCCAAAGGCGTACATTATATGATACTCATTGTTTTCCGCTGAAATGCTGATCCCCTTCATCGCCTGGATAAAAAATGGATTTGAAAATAATGAATCTGCTTCATGGGGCATAACCACTCCTATAATCTTAGTTTCCTTACTTACCAGACTCCGGGCAAGGATATTAGGAGTATATCCCAGTTTTTTTATAGATTCTCTAACCCTTTTTTTAGTAGCTGCTCCTATTCTTGAGTTATCACTCATCACTCTTGATACTGTAGACGGAGAAACTCCCGCATCCCTTGCCACATCTTTTATGGTTACCTTCAACTTCTCACCTCCCAATAAAATACTGTAATTAGAATATCATCTTTTTACAAATAATGGAACACTATTTTCAGCTATAGGCTCATTTATAATTTTTTACCTTCCTTTATCTACCTGATTTTTCTATCTTTTTTACCCTCTACAAAAGTTCTGACTTTCACTTTTCTTTATAACTAAATCCTGTTGTAATCCTTTAACCCCTCCTCCCAATACCAGTGAATATCCTTTTAAAATTCACCAGTAAATATCCATTGCTTTTATAAAAAGGAATCTCTCTCAGGTTTCCTATATTATAAGAAATTATTAAGGAGGTATTCTATGAAAAAACATATTATTCTAGGGGGAATTCTTTTACTTTCACTCACTATCTACTCCTATGACGGTGCCGGAGGAGCATCCCTAAACAGATCTCAGACTATCGAGGAGTACGATAGACTGGTTGAGCTCTCAGATCAGGCTGTGAATACAGGGGATAAAAAGACAAAAGAAGAAGCAATAGAAGGGATAGAAGATTTTCTTCAGGTAATTGAAGATTATGAGGCTATTTCCAGTAGTGGTGCCAAAAGCTATCTCGATATGTATGAAAAGGATCTCATAGAAAAACTCCAGCTTCTAAAAGGATTTAAATAATCATATCTGCTGATTTTCACCATCAAAAAGAGGTGTAAAGTTTAATAAAACTTTACACCTCTTTAACTGTTTATCTATTAATAATCTTTTGTCTTTTCTCCTGGTTTTACAAAGTAAAATCCTGCTGTGTACTTTCTAGGAGCTACTTTTTGTAATCTTGTTAACCACTCTGGGTTGTATTTATATTCCTCGTCGCTATAATACGCTTCCATAGCCTCTCTATAGATCGATACAGTAGTTTCTAAGTACTCTTCACCCATCATTCTACCTTCTATATTCAGATGATCTATTCCCAGCTTTAGTATTCTATCTAAATACTCTATTGTACATAGATCTCTTGAGTGAAAGATATGTGTTCCATGTTCATCTTCATATACTGGCATATATTCCCCAGGTCTTGTCTGCTCTTCTATAGAAAACTTCCAGTTTTCATCATCTGATTTTGTTACTTCTTTCGTAGACATATAGCTACTAAGCAGACTTCTACCTGAACTAGCCATACACATAGCCCCATGAGTATGGATTTCTATCTCCATCTCAGGTACTTTTTCTCTTATCTCAGCTACATTCTTTATTGATATTTCTCTAGCTAAGACTACTCTTTTTGCTCCTAGCTTGTGCCACATCTTCACTGATCTCCAGTTTGTATTACTAGACTGAGTAGACACACTTATCTTTAGGTTTGAGTATTCTTTTACTACCTGAAACACTCCTAGATCAGATACGATTACTCCGTCTACTCCTATTTCATTTAAGAACTCCACATAGCAGTCTAGCCCCTCTAACTCATTATTAGTAGGAATCATATCTAGAGTTACCCAAAGCTCTCTATTTAGCTTATGAGTATATTTTACTGCCTCTTTTAATTCATCTCTAGTAAAGCTATGAGAAGTAGTTTTTATATTATAACCTTCTCCACCTACTAATACGCTATCTGCTCCTGCCTTTAGTGCTACTTTTAATTTATTCATATCCCCAGCTGGGGCATTAATTTTTGCTCTTTTCATCTTGCATCTCCTTTAAGCAACATTTGTTACATCCTACAAAAGTATAATAATTTCTAAGCGAATTTTTCTTAAGTACTATTCCTTTTCTTCAGGAAGTACTCTTCTTACCATATCTAATTCACTTATATCTGCGTCTAAACTTATTCTTACAGTTGTATTTGGATGAGATACCTCTACTTCTTCCTCATGACTTCCCTTTATCTGAGTCATCTGTGGTAGAGTTATTACCTTAGGTTCTCCAGTGTTACTTATTACTTCTAGTTTTTCTCCAGAGAATATTCTATTTCTTACAGCTAGGATATATGTATTTTCATCTACTTTTTCTATTACCTTAGCTACTAGCTGATGACTTTGGCTATATGAGTTTCTATTGTTATAGTTTTGCGCCTCTGAATCAGGTTGTCCAAAGTAGAATCCAGTAGTATATTTTCTATGAGATATAGTTTCTAGCTCAGTTAACCATTTAGGGTCATACTTAAATTCTCCACTATAGTAGCTATCCAATGCTTCTCTATATGATCTTACTACATTTGATACATAGTAAATTCCCTTCATTCTTCCCTCTATCTTTAGAGAGTCTACTCCTAGGTCTAATATCTTATCTATTATCTCTATTGTACAAAGGTCTTTTGAGCTGAAGATATGAGTAGGCTCATCACCATCTAATACCTCGTTATATTCACCTTCATTGTCTTTACCGCCCTCTACTATAGAGTACTTCCATCTACATGACTGGGCACAGTCTCCTCTGTTAGCATCTCTTGCTGTCATATAGTTACTTAGCAGACATCTACCCGATACAGACATACACATTGCCCCGTGTATAAATACTTCTATTTCAATTCCTGGAACTTTTTCTCTTATTAGAGCTATATTCTCTAGAGAGTTTTCTCTAGCAAGTACTACTCTTTTAGCTCCCATTTCATTCCACATCTGTACTGATCTCCAGTTTGTATTACTAGACTGAGTAGATACACTTATAGCAAGGTTTGAGTTTTCTTGTACCATCTGAAATACTCCAAGATCTGCTACTATTACACCGTCTACTTTTATCTCGTCTAGAAACTTTATATAGTCAACTAGACCTGCTGTTTCATGGTCATGAGGAATTATATTCAGTGTTACCCATACTGTCTTATCTTTAGAGTGGGCATATTGCACTGCCTCTATCAGTTCCTCTTCTGTAAAGTTGTGTGATCCGGCTCTTAGGTTAAATACCTTTCCACCTAGATACACAGCATCAGCTCCGTAGTGGAATGCCATCTTCATCTTTTCCATGTTACCAGCTGGAGCTAGTAGTTCTGCTCTTTTCATTGGTTAAATCATCTCCTTAAAAAATTCTACGAATTACTTGCACCTTCATAAATTCATATATTTTCTAACCTTTTACCACAGTAAAAGGATTTTATGTTAACAGAGTATACCCTGTAGGGTATACTCTGTTACTAACTTATCTAGTCTATCTTTGTTGTATAGTCACTAAACTTTGTCATCTCATGGAAGAACCTCAGCTGAACCGTTCCTACCGGGCCGTTTCTTTGTTTACCTATAATAATTTCTGTTATTCCCTTTAATTCACTTTCCTCATTATAGTAATCATCTCTGTATAGGAAGACTACCATATCCGCATCCTGCTCGATGGCACCCGAGTCTCTAAGGTCAGAAAGCATAGGTCTTCTGTCTGCTCTTTGTTCTGTAGCACGGGACAGCTGTGACAGGGCTATTACCGGTACATTCAGCTCTCTTGCTATTCCTTTTAGTGCTCTTGAGATATCAGATATCTCCTGCTGTCTACTTTCATTTTTACCTGCACCACTGATTAGCTGCAGATAGTCGATCAGTATCATATCCAGTTTTCCTGCTGCTTTTAGTCTACGAGCCATAGCTCTTATTTCAAGTACAGTTACATTGGGTACATCTGCTATATTTATCTCAGCATTGGCTAGACGTCCACTGGCTACTCCCAGTCTCCCCCACTCATCATCAGCTAAGAATCCGTTTCTTATCTTCTGTAAGCCTATTCCTGCCTCCACTGCCAGTAGTCTCTGTAACAGCTGAGAACTAGACATCTCCAGACTGAATAGTAGTATCCCGCAGTTTTCCTTCATAGCTGCATTCAGAGCCAGGTTAAGAGCAAAGGCTGTCTTTCCCATAGATGGTCTTGCTGCTATGATCACAAGGTCTGAAGGATGGAATCCACTGGTCATATCATCAAAATGAATAAATCCGGAAGATGTTCCTGTTGTTGCACCTTTATTCTGGTATACAGTTTCCAGTCTTTCAAATTCCTCACTCATTATATCCTTTAGATTTACTACATCCTTACTTTCCTTAGATTCAGATATCTTAAAGATCATCCCTTCTGCCTTATCAAGGATACTGCCCACATCTTCATATCCCTCATATGTCATCTCTACGATCTTAGTTCCTACATCACCAAGCCTTCTTAGTGTGGATTTTTCCTTCACTATCTTAGAATAGCTTACAATGTTAGCGGCTGTTGGCACTTCCTCTAATATATCATAGATTATCTGCTCTCTTCCGCTTTCCTCATACTTCTCCATCTTTTTTAGCTTCTCAATTAAAACAATGGGGTCGATAACTTCCCCATTGTTATAGCACTCTATCATTGCTTCATAGATATTTTTGTGTGCTGATTTATAAAATTCAGAAGGAGTAAGTATTTCTACCACATCACCAAGCGCTTCTGGCTTAAGAAGGATACCTCCCAGTACCGATCTTTCTGCCTCTAAACTACTTGGTACCTTCTTTAAGTTTTCCAAATTTTGCATATATTATCTCCTTACCCTTTGGCAACAAGCTTAAGCTCTGCTTTCACTTCCGAGTGAAGCTTCAGATTAACCTTATGTTCCCCTGTAGTCTTAATGTTTGCCTCTATCTTTTTCTTATCTATTTTATATCCAAATTCCTTTTCAAGAGCTGCTGAGATCTCCTTAGTTGTCACTGAACCAAATATCTTTCCATTTGTTCCTGCTTTAACATTCATATTTAGTACCAGCTTTTCAATCTCTTCCTTTAATGCTACAGCCTTTAATCTTTCTTCTTCTTTTTTGGCATCTGCTTTTTGCTTCTTTTTCTCTAACTTTTTTAGTTCCTCATCTGTTGCAATGATTCCCTTGTTTAGCTTTAGGACGAAGTTCTTCGCATAACCTTCAGAAACACTTACTATCTCACCTTTTCTTCCTTGTCCTGCTACGTCTTGTGTTAGTATAACTTTTACTTTTGCCATGTTTTCCCCCTAATCTATTTTTTTCTGTATATTTAATTTTATATTAAAGCTTTTCAACGCTCCAAGAAAGAATACAGCTGTTGGGAATGTTGCTGCAGTTAATATTGCAGTCATTTTCGCAATCCCTCTGAATCTGTCTAATCTTCCTCTTAAAAGAGTATATACCACTTTGATACCAAATACTACATAGATCAACTTACTAATCTTAAATATATTCTCTATATAGAAGTTATCTACCTTTACCACTGTAGTGGCAAAGAATGCTCCTAGATAAATAAGTATCCACTTATAAGACATATTCCAGTTTCTATAAGTTTTAGATTCCAGAATAAAGTATGTAAAGTAGTTACATATTAATGAGTAGATAAATACTATAAATATAGAGTTTTCCCTAAACATATTAAAGATATCCTCTAGCTGTTTCCCATCTATATCTAACATCTTCATATAAACGGCTTTATTTACTTCAAGCATATCTGTGGTGTCACCAATGAGAAGTAGTGTCAGCCCCATAGTAAATACAGTTACAATTGACGTGGATATGAGTATCCTGTCAAATATTGCTACCTCAGGCTTTACCTTCTTAAAGTAGTAGTAGAGAGTTTCTATCACTAAAAATATTCCTATATAAAACGGTAAAAGTCTCAGATCTATAATGGATATTATTGCCATTGCAGCCAGATTCACACTAATTTTTTTCTTCACGCTCAGTATCGACATCTTTTTTATCTTATATACTGGTAATAAAAATGATAAGAACGGAACCATTATGGCCAATGTAAATAAAGTTATTATTCCTACTATTGCTAATATCATAGTTTCTCCTTCCTTTGTAAATAGGTTTATACTTAGAGTATTATACCATACTTTTCACCTTTTGTTAACTTAGCCTCCCAGTAGCAAAAAAAGAGGTGAAATCACCTCTTTTTCTCCTATATCAGCTCTCCGTCAAAAAATTCCACGACCTTATCTGCAAAGCTTACATTTTCTTCTTTATTCTCTACCTGTCTTCTGCCGCCTATTATCTCATACTTTGTCTCCACAGAAGGATGGATGATGCTTCTGAGAGCACTCAGTAGATGCTTGTTATTTTCTGCTTTTTCCATCATATCTTTGGAAAAGAGATTTTCTGCTGCAAAACCTATATATATAATATTTTTTTCAACTCTTATAGGACGTGCTCCTGCTAAAAAGGCTGCTAGTCTTATCTTTTCTCTCTTAGCTATAGTTAGAGCTTCATTCCATACTCTGTTTACCTGATCAAGAGTCAGGTTAAGATCTGCAGGAACCTCTGTCTTAGGCACAGCAGCCACTGGCTGAGCACTCTCCCCTACAGCTACTTCCTTTATTACCTCTTTATACACTACCTCAGTAGTTACAGCAGGTCTTCCTTCCAGAAGGTTTTTATTTAAGATTACATATCCAAGAAGTCTTTTATCCTCTTCAAACTTAAACTTAGTCAGGGTTTCATAGATATCTCCTATGATCTTTAACCCCTTTTCGCCCTCTATCTCCCTTGTGATGAGCATCCCCTTTACAAAGTTAGCCAGGTCTTTAAAGAATATCTCTACATTTAAAGATTCCTCCCAGAGATCATCTAAAAAGGTCATTCCTCTATGGATGTCTCCCTCTTCTAAAATCTCCATAAACTCCTTCATAAGGTTTTCAGGTATTACTCCAAGAGCAGCCTGGGATCTTTCTAGATTTATCTCCTCTCCATAACAACTTGAAATAAGTTTTTCAAATATAGAGATAGCATCTCTCATACTTCCCCCTGATTTTTCATAGACAAGTTTCAGACTCTCATCATCCACTGTTATCTCTTCAGCTTCAGCTATCTGTACCAGTCTTGCCTTGGCATCCTTAAAGGAAAGAGGCTTAAAGTCATATCTCTGACACCTTGATATTATTGTAGGAAGTATCTTTTCAGGCTCTGTTGTAGCTAGGATAAACACCACATGTGAAGGTGGTTCCTCTAGAGTCTTTAATATTGCATTAAAGGCTTCCCTTGTGAGCATATGTACCTCATCTATTATATATACCTTTTTTCTTCCCTTGGCTGGTCTGTAGTTTATCTTATCCTTCAGTCCTCTTATCTCATCGATACCCCTGTTTGAAGCTGCATCGATCTCTATCATGTCTATAAAGGTTCCCTCACCTATAGCAACACAGTTTTCACACATGTTACACGGCTCATCTGTTACACCATTTGTCAGGCAGTTCAGACCCTTAGCTATCAGTCTTGCTGTGGTGGTCTTACCCACTCCCCTTGGTCCTGCAAATAAATATGCATGGGACATCTTATCTTCCCTTAGAGAGTTTTTTATAGTTTTTATTATATCCTGCTCCCCTGCTACTTCATTAAAGTCCACAGGCCTGTATTTTCTATATAAAGTCTGATGCATCTCATCCTCCTAATTAATCGCTCTAAAGCAAAATTAAAAAATCACTTCTTATAGTTTACCTTCTAACAGATTACCCTAAAGAATAAACTATACTGTACACATATGAATTATTTACAAAAAAAAAGAGTGGTCATAATTCATTCACCGATTATAATCTTTTAATTTTACCCAGGATAATATTTTACCACGAAATGCTGTAAAATATAAGTCCTACAGCAATCCGTGGTAATCTGATTAATATATTCTATTCTAAATTATAGTTATTCATCTTTGTTCTCAGGGTATTTCTCGTGATCCCCAGTACTTCAGCAGCCTCTACCTTCTTACCATTGGTAATTTCAAGAACCTGTCTTATGAGTTCTCTCTCCACTCTGGCCACTATATTTCCATAGTAATCCTTCTGGCTGTTACCTTTTAAGATAGCGATCTCTCCCTCTATCCAGTCAGCTAAGATCCAGTCCTGGATATCTCCTCTTCTCTTTGTAATCTTTGCTCCGATTACATTTCCTGGAAGGTCCTCTATAAGGATAGATCCTCCTCTGCAAAGAGCAGTCGCCGATCTTATTGCATTTTTTAGTTCTCTTACATTTCCCGGCCAGTCATATCTCATGATCTTTTTCATAGCCGGCTTAGAGATTCCCCTTACACTCTTACTGAACTCCTCATTATACTTACTCATGTTATGATCGATGATAAATGGAATATCAGCTTTTCTTTCCCTGATTGGAGGAATTTCAATCTCTAATATCTTCAGTCTGTGATATAGTTCCTCGATAAACTTATCATTTGCTATAAGCTCATCTAAGTTCTCACTTGTTGTTACTATAAGACGGATATCTGACTTTATAAGCTTAGATCCTCCCAGTCTTACCAGCTCACCCTCCTGCATAAATCCAAGGAGCTTTGCCTGCATATCTATACTAAGGGATTCTATATTACCAAGGTGCAGTGTCCCACCGTCAGCTTTTTCAAATTCTCCCACGTGATCATAAAGTGCTCCCGGGAAGGCTCCCTTTTCATATCCAAAAAGTTTTCTTTCTAAGAGTTCATCTTGAAAAGCTGTACAGTTTACACTTACAAAGGGTTTTTCACTAAAGTCACTGAACATATGCACTGCATTGGCCACACTGTTCTTACCAGTTCCCTTTTCTCCCTTTACAAGTACAGGTACTCTGCTGCTTGCCACCTTTCCTATCATCTTATACACTTCTACTATCTCTCTTGTATGACCGATTAGCCTTGATCCCACACTTCTGCTTTTATCCACCTTTTCAGCTTTCAGTTTCTGATCTCTTACAGCTTTTTCGATGGTTTTTATTACCTTTTCAGGTTCCACTGGTTTTAATATGTAGTCGTAGGCCCCTGCTTTTATACTTTTAGCTACTACACTCATATTTGAGTTTTCACTTATTACCACAAGGATTACCTTTTTCTGTAGATCCAGTACCTTCTTTACTATATCCACTATAGTTTCATCCTGAAGACTGTCTCCCTCTATTATTACAGCATCAAACTTGCTCTCCTTCATTACTTCAAAGGATTTAGCTATACTTTTTAATAGCTTTATCTCCCCGTCAAAGGATTCATTTATCATCTCCTGTAGCTTTTCATCCAACATTATTCCCAATACGTTTAAAAACATTCTACTCTCCTCTTAAGAGTCTGAATGGGATTTCAAGGGTTACATTACCATATACTCTCTGACCATTTTTACTAAGGTATATCCTCCATGTTCTGGCTACCTTTTCCACAGCCCTGTTCAGCTCAGGTACTCCACTTCCACCCATCTCTACCCTTTCCACTCTTCCTTCTTCTGTCACATATACTTTTAGTACTACAGTTCCTGTCTTACCGGCAAGTTCTGCTGATTCAGGATATACAGGGAGTTTATTGGACTCATCCCACTTTCCTGTTATATTACCGTCTATTGACCCTATATCCTTATACCCCTTGGGAAGACCCTCTAACTTATCGCTTTCACTGGCTAAGTTACTGTCGAGCCCCTCTATCTCCCCCTCGGTATTTTGCTTCTCTACTACTATCTTTCCTATTTCGCCCTCTGACTGTATTGGGGTAACTTCAACTTTAGCAATCTCTCTCTTTTCAAGCTCCGCCCCTTTTATCTCTACCATTTCTTTTTGATCCTCTTTAAATACCCTTTCCTGCCTTATATCCTCCTTAGGTGCAATACTTACCTTTCGTTCACTTGGATTTTTAGCTATGAGGGTGTCTAAATTTATATCAGGTACAGGGATTATATCAGGAAGTACCAGTTCCTGCTTCTCCTGTTTGATATCCTTAGGTATCTCCTTTACCACTTCCTCCACAGGTTTTTCTACTATCTCTTCCCTTGGTTTTTCCGCAGGCTCAGATGGTTTTTCCTTCTCTTCCTCCTGCTTCTTAGGAGTTACCTTTCTGTCTTCCTCCATGTATTCTATAAGTCCTACACTTATCTTTGCATCTACTTTAGAAGGAATATCTATCTTTATAATAATTAAAATCACTAAAATTATTATGTCCGTTAGAATTGTTATGAACAAGCTTTTTCGATCATTTTTCAGCATAGATCACTCCTCCTAGTCGGCACTTGCTGTATCTATGTCCAGTGATGTTGCTCCTGCTTCCTTAGACAGTGTCATTATCTTTACTATGAACCCATAATCCAGGTTTTTATCAGCTGTTATAATTACATTCTTTTCCTTACTGTTTAGTATCCTTCCAGCCAGTTCTTCCTTCAGCTGCTCGATACTTACCTTGATATTTTCCTTTTCACCGTTTACCTCTTTTATACTTAGATGGATCTCACTATCAGCATCTATTATTACCTGTATCTCCTTTACCTCACTTACCTCCTGAATGGTAGATTCCGGTAGTTCTATCTTTATCCCGCTACTCACATCTTCAAATGTTGTTGCCACCATGAAAAATATAAGCAGAAGAAATACCACATCTATAAGGGGAGTAAGTTCTAGTATCAGATTACTTCTGTTTCTTCGTTTTATCTTTTGTACTCTCATCTATATCCCCTACCTTCTGAAGAAGTTTATCAGTTCCACACTTGCTTTTTCCATCTCATTTACTATTACATCTATCTTTTTATTAAAGAAGTTATAGAAGATAAGAGCTGGTATAGCCACTGTCAGACCTCCTGCTGTTGTCACAAGAGCCTTAGATATCCCTTCAGCAAGTACTGCAGGGTCTCCTGTTCCGTGTACCGATATTGCCTGGAAGGCCTGGATCATACCTGTTACCGTTCCAAGAAGTCCGATAAGAGGTGTCGTATGAGCTACTATTCCAAGAAGCCACATTCTGCTTTCAAGCTCAGGAAGTTTAGACAGTCCTGCTTCTCTGGCCTTTTCCTCTAGCAGGATAATATCTACTTCCTTTGATTCATCCCATTCCATGATCAGTTCCTTTAAAACTGAGAATGTAGATCCCTTGTAGTTATCTAAAAATGCTATTGCTCCTGAAGCATCCTTTCTCTTGATATACTCCTTTAGCTCCTGCTTTACATCTTCAAAATTATTTTTCTCATTATCTTTAAAATATATTATTCTGTTAGATACTACAAAGATTCCAAGACTTCCCATCAATGCTATTACAAGCATTAATATTCCTCCATCTAAGATAGTACTAAATAAGCTGTTCTCTATGCTCATAGGTATTATTCCCTCCTAAAGTTTTAAATTGCTACAATTCCTACTAATAATAATAATCCTCCAAGGATATACTTCAGCCATGACTTATCCTCTGACATACCTTTAGAAAGTTCCTTTTCAAGACCATCATCTGTCTTTTCTGCTTCCACTGTAAGAGTTTCATTTTGAGTCTTCAGATCATTACTCTTTATTCTTACATCTACATCCTTTAGTTCTCCGTCCTGAAGAATATTTACATTCTCTACTTCGTCTGCCTGCTCTAATGTCTGTCTGTCTACACCAGTTACTTCCTTTTCTATCTCCACTGTTTCATTAGCCATTGCTATCATAGATACCATAAACATAAGCATCATTATAAATCTTTTATACATCTTCTACTCCCCTTCTTTAAAATAATCGTCATATTTTTTTGATTTTTCTGGTGATTTACCTTCCAGTTTTTTATAGTATATCTCAGCTTCCTTTTTATCTTCATTTCTAAGGTTTAGAGATATGAGTTTTTCATAGGCAAAGTCTGTATATTGAGATGTACTATATTCATCTGCAAAATCTTTATATACATTCATCGCTTCCTTTTCGTCACCCATCTTTTCATAGACAGATGCTGTTTTAATAACAGCAGCCTCTCTCAATGGACTGTCTCTGTATAGCAGGGATACCTTTGTATAGTTTCTCAGGGCGTTTGTACTGTCACCCTTTTTTTCATATATTGCCCCTAGCTGGAATACTGCTGTATCTTTATAGACACTATCTCCGCTGTCCTCTACTATCTTATAGTACTTTTCAGCTTCATCCAGATTTTCATTCCCATAGTAGTAGGTAGCCAGGTTATATGCTGCCTTGTCTTTATACCCCTCTGCTTCTAGCAGCTTTTCATACTCTGTATGAGCCAGGTTTACTTCACCATTCTTCTCATATATCAGAGCACTCCAGTAGATCTTGCTGTTTTCATTTTCAAGCTTTTCACTCCATGTTCTGGCTTCTGCTAAAAGACCATCTTCATAGTTTATCTTCACCAGGTTTTCCAGGGCATCCTGCTTTATCTTTGCATCTGTACTTTCATTATACAGCTGCTCATAAGCTCCTAAGGCTTCCTTATTACTTCCCATAGCACTGTGTATCTCAGCATTAAACAGGAATAGGTTATTTCTGTATGTACTCTTAGGATAGCTTCCTAGGAAGGTTGTTATCCTCCCCACTGCCTCAGGATTTTTCCCTTGCTGGATAAGAGAGTTTATCTCCCAATACTTTGCATCCTCTGTATACTGACCATTAGGACTCTTAGTAGCTGCCTCTATATATGCCTTTTCCGCTTCAGAATACATCTTTTCATTATAGTATGCTTCCCCTATCTGGAATAGTGCATAGTCTTTATATGCCTCTACTTCCTTTAGTTCACCATAGATATCTCTGCTCTTTTCATACTCCTGCATCCTAAAGTAAGCCAGAGCTTTTCTGTCTAGGACATTCCCTCTATTTTCAGTATACCCTGCTTCTAAATACCTGTTAGCAGCCTCTACCGTCTTGTCATTTTCTTCTGTTCTGCTGTGTGTTCTCACTAGGTTATAGATCCCCTTTTCCTCTATCTCCTTGTTCCCGCTTGTAGCTGCCTGCTCAAAGTAAGTTTCTGCAGACTTATAGTCCTGCTTACCATAGGCTGCTATTCCACGAAGATAGGTATTTTCAGGAGACCTGTCCTGCATCTGCAGGTAGTTATCCATCTGATCATAATCCTTTTCATTCAGGAGTATTCCCACCATATTCTGTGATATCTCTGTGTCCCTGTTACTCTTCAGGTACTCAGCATAGACACTCTTAGCCTTATCTGCCATACCGCCGTTATAATAAGCTGCACCTGTTGCCAGGTAGATATCTCTTCTGTACTGCTGATCCTTTACAAAGGTCTTTCTATACTCATTAAAACGTATCTCAAGATCCTCTAGGTCTCCTAGCTTACTGTCAGCTACGATTACCCTGTATATCTCTTCCTTCTGATAGGTTTTTTCATATACCTTCAGGTAGTATTCCCTGGCTGTGGCATAGTCCTCCATCTCATAGGCAGAGTTAGCTATTATAGCGTTGATATTTTCTCTGTATGATGATTTTAGCTCTGTAGCTTTAGCCTCTTCCCTTAGCTCTAATACCTTGGCATAGTTCTTCTGCTCATAGTTTATAAGAGCTGTATAGTAGAGGTATTCACTGGAAAATTCAGTTCCCTTGACTTTTTCAAAGTTTGAAAGAGCCAGTTCATTGTCTCCCTTTCTGTAAAGAGAGTATGCATAACCATACTTCATATGATTATCCCTGTTACCCTCTGGTATCTTACCGTAGTATTCAGCTGCTTTTTCAAAGTCTCCCTTGTTAGCATTATATTCAGCCACTATCTTATATGCTGCCGGAGCCTCTGGTGTTCCTTCTAGTTTACCCAGGGTTTCCATCATAGCAGTTTCATCTTTTTTCTCCCTGTAGATAGAGATCAGAGTCAGCTGACTTCTGCTGGCATACATATTATCCGGATAGTTATCCACTACCTCTTTAAAGTATGTTTCTGCTTTGGTGAGATCATCCATCTTGTAGTAACATGACCCGTATATATAGTTCATCAGAGGAAAGTTTTTATCTGTTGTATCCCCGTTATAGTATTCATCTAAATAGACTATACTCTTTACATACTGGCTGTTGTTGTAGCTTGATAGAGCCAGATATAGTATTGCCTGAGAGTAGTTTTCACCCTCTGAACTTAAGAGCTTATTAAACTCCCTCTGAGCGTCGTTATATTGACCATCGTTGTAGTATGCCAGTCCCAGATTAAATACTCCCTCGTCATACTCGCTGCCCCTTGGGATATTCTGAAGATATTTCTTAGATTCCTCAAAACTCTTAAGATTTGCAGTATTTTTTACCTGATAAAGGTTTACCTCTTCTAGTTCTGCTTTTCTGAGTTTATGGTTTATGAGCACTATATCAAAATACTTCTTAGAGTTCTCATAGTCCTTTCTCAAAAAATATGTTTTAGCTAGTCTTAACTGTATATCCTTTACCCTTCTGGAGCTTGGATATTTTTTCAAAAAGTCTTCTAGTTCCATTACAGCTACTTTATAGTTACGATTTTTATAGAGTTCATCTATATACTTTAAATCATCCCTTTCACTGGCAAAACTTGCTGCTGATAAAACTGCAAGTAGAGCAATAAGAGTTATCTTTTTTCTCACTAGACCTCTCCCCTTTTTTCAATATAGTTATTGTATGTTCTCATATTAATATGTTGATTTTGTGATGTATTATCCCTCTTCAGAGCACCACTTTTATTTGACTGTATAAACTTCTATTTTTTCCAAATAATTTTTAAAACTTTTTCTATTTCATCCACAGACACATCGGTGTCTATACACGGTCCCTTGGGTCTTCTGTTAAATACTCCATAAACATTTGCCGGAAGGGCATCATAGATTCCGCTTACAAGATCCCTTTCACATGCTACAGCAATGACAAGAGCAGGGTGCTCCTTTACTATAAACATCCTTGCAAGAGTTCCTCCTGTGGCTACCTTTATCACTATATTATACTCTTCCTTGAGTTTTAGCAGTTTTTCTATCTTACACAGACCACATTTCTTGCAGTTTTCGATATCAGAGGTTACCTTGTATGGACAGTTATAGTTCTGAATACAGTGAGGGAGCAGTATCGCTACCTTGTCTATCTCTTTCTTAGCCATTTTTTTCAGAACAAAGTCGTTGTTCAGTTTTATCAGCCTGTGAGAAAGTTTCATATTATCATTTTTTTTGACAATTCTCCTCCCTGTGAGGTAGGATAAATAGCCCAAAGAATACACTATTTTTACAAGTAAATTTTTAACCACTATACCAATCCCTTCAAACATTTCTTAAGCTAAGTATATCACATTTACTACCCCATTTCAAAAAAAATGAAGGAGCAAGTGTTAACTTGCTCCTAATCTCTAAGGGCTAATGGCATAGCTATATATGAATACCTTTCGTCCTCTTCATTTTTTAAATTGATTGCACTGCTTGAACTTAAAAGGTCAATTATTAACCTTTTATCCTTGTCAAGATACTGGATAAAATCAAGAAGGAATTTAACATTTAGAGAGATCCTTATATCCTCTCCCTCATGTGCTACCTCTATCTGCTCATTTATCTTAGCTATCTCAGATACACCATTGATATTTAATCTGCCTTCATTCAGACTAAACACTGCACTGTATTTTGATTCAGCATTATTTTTTACAAATATTTGTACCCTCTTTAATACCTTTATAAAATCAGATACATCTACGCTTATCTTTTTATTATATGATACAGCATTTATTATAGACTTGTAATCAGGGAATGCCAGACCTATTACCCTGCTTAGGATTACTGTACTTCCTATTTTAAAGGCGATCTGGTTTTCTTTGAAAGCAAACTCCACCATGTCATCACTTAACGTTCTCAGAGTTTTTATGATAGCTTCCACAGTGTTTAGAGGGATACTTACCTTCATCTCCTCTTCACACTCCATATCATCTTCTAGATATACCAGACGATATGTATCCGTTGCTGCCATCTTTATCTTGTTTTCCTCTATCTCTAGTCTTACACAATTTATCGCCAGGTTGTCTGTAGACACACTTGCAGCAAATCTTGTTCTCTCAAGCATCTCTGCAAATCTTTCCCTTGAAAATGAGTGAACTTCTCCGTGGATCTCATTGCTTACCCTGGGATATTCCTCCCACTCCATTACTGTAAACTCTGAAGCTGAATCTGAAGTTTCTATTATAAGAAGATTTTCCCTTACCACAAGGTTTATCTCTTTATCTGAGATCTCCTTAAGGTATTCTTCAACTAACTGATATGAAAATACTACCTTTCCTGCTTCCGTTACCTGACAAGACATCTCACTTGTAATTGTCAGCTCCAGGTTAGTACCCTTTAATATCAGTCTGTCTTCTCCTATTGTTTCCAGATACATACAAGAAATTATAGGTCTTATCTTATTTTCAGAGATTGCCTTTTCTGCAATTCTCAGAGCCTTTAAAAACTCTCCTCTATCAACTCTTATATTCAACTTATTCCTCCTGCAATCTTACTTAAAGAGATAAGGCTTTAGTTCCTCACTAAAACGAGTTCTCAGTTTCTGAAGAGTTTTCTTCTCTATCTGTCTCACTCTTTCTCTTGTGATATCAAAGTTTTTACCTATTTCCTCCAGGGTATGAATCTCATATCCCCCGATTCCATATCTCAGCTTTAATATCTCCTTCTCTCTTGGCTTTAATACCTCTAGTATCTCATTTATTTCATTTCTTCCTATCTCACCTAATACTTCATCTTCGAGGGAATCCTCATCTGAAAGACTGATTGTATCCTCTAGGAATATATCGTCTCCGATAGATGCATTTAGTGATAGCAGATCCTGAAATTCCAGCATAACTTTTTGTACCTTTTTTATACTCAGGTCCAGTCCCTTTGATATCTGTTCTATAGATGGGTATCCACCCTTTTCCATTACATGGCTCATTATATATTTATTTACTTTATTTAAAAGGTCGTGTTTATATGAAGGGATCCTTATCTCTCTTCCCTTACTTATGATTGCTTTACTTATAGACTGCTTTATCCACCATACTGCATATGTGGAAAATCTAAACCCCTTATCCACATCAAACTTATCAATAGCATGCATCAGACCGAAGTTTCCTTCACTGATTAGATCGATAAAACCGAGGCCTTTATTTGTATAGCTTTTCGCCATATTCACTACTAGTCTAAGATTACAAAGTATTAGCCTGTTTTTGGCTTCTTCAGATCCTTCTTTAGCCTTTATCAGCAGCTCTAGTTCCTCTTCCTTAGTAAGGATCTCATAATTACGAATGTCTTGAAGATAAAGGGATACTAAATCTCTTTCTTTTTCCATATTAACTTTTCCCCCAGTTTATTTTAATGTTTTAATCTTTTATAATCTTTAAAATTAATAAAATTCTTCTTTTAAGTTTCTGACCATTAGTTCTTCAACCATCTTACGTGCATTGGCATTTTCATAGATAGTTTTATATACTGCCTCTAAGATAGGCATACTTACCTTCAGTTCCTGAGCTTTTTCATATACAGCCTTCACTGTTGGTACCCCCTCTGCTACCATTACCATCTCATCTAGTATAGCTTCTAAACTCATACCCTGACCGAGTTTTTCCCCTACATGTCTGTTTCTACTATGCTGACTGGCACACGTTACGATTAGGTCTCCTATACCGCTTAGACCTGTAAAAGTTTTTTCATCTGCCCCTAAGCTTTTTCCAAACCTTCCGATCTCTGCCAGACCTCTTGTTATAAGAGCTGCCTTGGTATTATCTCCATATCCTAGTCCGTCGCATATCCCTGCTGCGATAGCCAGACAGTTTTTAACTGCTCCACCTACTTCTACTCCGATTATATCCTTACCAATGTATACTCTGAAGTTATTTGTATTAAAGAGCTCCTGTACCTCTTTAGCTTTCTCTTCCACTCCTGCTGCTAGGATAGTTGTAGGCAGTTTATTTGCCACTTCCTCAGCATGGGTAGGTCCCGATAGAGCTACTATATTTTTATGGAATTTCCCCAGTATCTCATCCTTCATCACTTCAGACATTCTAAGTCCAGTTGATACCTCTAACCCCTTAGCAGTATTTACTAAGATTGTATCTCCTTTTATCTGAGGTGACAGGTTTCCTATTACACCCCTTAGTACCTGAGACGGCACTGAGAAGATTACGTATTTAGCCCCTTCAAGTAACCCCTCTGTTTTACTTGTCACATGAAGTGTATCTGGAAACTTTGATCCTGGTAGAAAAACCTTATTTTCTCTTTCTTTTTCTATGGTTACTGCTTTTTCATTCTGGTACTCCCAAAGAGTTACTTCATTACCTTTTTCTGCTAAGAGTATTGCAAGTGCTGTACCCCAGCTTCCTGCTCCCATTACTACTACTTTTTCCATATTTATCCCCTACTTTACCTTGAATTTATTTTCAGTTCCGTTTAATAGTCTTGTTATGTTAGTTTTATGTCTGTATATTACGAATAATCCCATAAAAAGGCTGATTATAAAAATGCTTGGTCTGCTTATTCCATCTCTTAACGGCATAAATGATGTAAGTACAGGAAGAAGTCCCGCTCCTACAATTGAAGCCAGTGAGATATATCTTGTTGTATAAACAATTGCTATAAAGGCTGCTACTATGATGACCATTACCTGAGGTACCAGATATAAAAATACTCCCAGACTTGTTGCTACTCCCTTTCCGCCTTTGAATTCAAGGAAGAATGAAAGAGAATGTCCCACAATGGCTACTATTCCTATTAAAATTAATGATATCCCCTGAATACCCGCCATATCAGCCAGCATTACCGGAATAAATCCCTTTAATACGTCTGCCACAAGAACTATTATACCATACTTAGCTCCCAGTACTCTGTAGGCATTTGTAGCTCCCGAGTTCCCGCTTCCGTGATCTCTTATATCTATTCCCTTTACTCTTTTTCCTATCACCACTCCATTTGGCAGTGATCCCAGGAAATAAGCTAAGACTGCAAATAACAATATCTTTATCATCTCTTCCTCCTATGCCCCTTTTATAAATCTCCCTACTACTTCTATATGACTTGTCTGAGGAAACATATCCACAGGTTGAACCTTAGTTAGTTTATATCCCAGTCCATCTAGTATTCCTGCATCCCTTGCAAATGTAGATGGATTACACGATACGTAGACGATCTCATTTATTTTTGCTTCATCTACCTTGTGCAGTATATTTTCAGCTATCCCTTTACGTGGAGGGTCAAATATTATTGAATCTATCTCCCTACCACTGTCGATTAGTTCAATAAGTTTTTCCTCTGCCTTACCGTTTATAAACTCTATATTAGATATATTGTTTTCTTTGCTTGTTATTATAGCATCTTTTGTTGCAGACTGCACCAGCTCTATTGCATATACCTTGCTTGCGGCACTAGCCATTATCATAGCTATAGTCCCTGCCCCTGAATACGCATCTACTATATTCTTGTTTTCCACATCATCAAAGTAAGATATTGCCGTACTGTATAGTTTATTTGTCTGCTCTAGGTTTATCTGAAAAAAAGATGTTGGTGATATATTAAAGTCTATATCAAACAGTCTCTCCTTTAAAGTTTCCTCTCCATAGATAAGGACATTTTTGTCCCCGAGAGCTACACTGGTTCTCTTGTTATTTATGGAGATATAGGCTGATTTTATCTCACTGCATCTGTCTCTCAGTTCAAATAATCCCTGCTTTATCTTCTTATCTATCTCACCCTTCACTACAAGTACCACCATAGCCTCATTATATGAAGTTGTTCTTACCATTATATGACGCAGGCTTCCCCTGTGAGACTTTTCATTGTATACACTTATTCTCTTTTTATTGAATATCTCCTTTAGTTCCCTTACCACCTTGTTGGCAAGAGGGGACTGGAGGATATTTTCCTCTACTTCAAATACTTCATGGGATTTTTTCTTATAAAACCCTGAAATTATCTTTTTATTTTTAAAGGCAAAGGGCTCTATAATCTTATTTCTGTAGTTGGTAGGATTTTCTGCGCCTATGGTATCTGCTATCTCATAACCGTCTAATTTCCCTACTCCCTTTAACACCTCATCTACCATTAGCTTTTTATATTTCAGCTGACTCTCATAGTTAAGCATGGCAAAGTCACATCCGTGAAACTCTTCAAAGGTGGTTCTGCCTCCTTCTACTCTTTCGCTTCCTGCTTCTACTACTTCAGTTATGAGACCTCTTGCATAGCTTTTCTTCACTGAGATCAGCTCCACCTTCAGTCTGTCTCCTGGCACAGACATAGGTACAAATACAGCAAGATCGCCATATCTTCCCAGTCCCTCTCCGCCAAATACTATTTTATCTATGACAAGTTCTATCACCTGTCCTCTTTTTAAGAGTTTACTTTCCAATCTTTCCTCCTGCTGTTGCTTTAAAACTAATTTACTCTAAGATACTCTATATGGTCGGATATCTCCATTCCAAAATCATCCTCTGCTTTTTTACGGATCTTTTTAAAATCTATCTTATTTTCAAATTCAGCATTTTTATTCTGAAGTTCCTTCTTAGCTTCTGAAACTCTGAGTTCTGTCCCTCTCATGTCTCTTTGAACCTTAGAAATCTTTACCAGGAGCGACAGATGCCACCCCAGCATTACTACTATTACCAGTAAAGACGTTACTATAAAAAGTATCTTTTTATTCATGGCAGTCTACCCCAACTTTTCTATTACTCTTAGTTTTGAAGATCTTGCTCTTATATTAAATTCTAGTTCTTCTTCATTTGGTCCTATAGGTTTTCTTGTTATCTGTTTTACCTTGGCCTTATTTGTACACATACAGATAGGCAGCTCTGGAGGACATATACACTCAGTTGCCAGTTCTCTGAACTTGTTCTTTACTATTCTGTCTTCTAGAGAGTGGAAGGTAATAATTCCCAGTCTTCCCCCTGGTTTCAGACAGTTTACAGCTTTATCTATTGCTGTTTTTAGTACTTCCAGTTCTCTGTTTACCTCTATTCTTATAGCCTGGAAGGTCTGTGTTGCAGGGTGCTTCTGCTTTTTATTCTTTGGCCCCCTTCTGAATGGAACTGCCTTTTTGATGATTTCCACAAGCTCTCCTGTAGTTTCAATCGGCTTTTCCTCTCTGGCTTCCACAATAAGTCTGGCTATCTTTCTAGATGCCTTTTCCTCACCATACTCATATATTACCTTAGCCAGTTCACCCTCTTCATACTCATTTACAACTTCATATGCAGATAGCTTGGCTGTTTTATTCATTCTCATATCTAGTTTGGTATCGTATCTGAATGAGAATCCTCTCTCAGGATCATCCAGCTGAGTTGAAGATACTCCTATATCCATAAGGATACCGTCTATCTTGTCATAACCTGCAAGGTATACAACTGTATCTAGATTTTCAAAGTTATCTTTATATACTTCCCACTTATTTCCATATTTTTCCAGTCTCTTCTTGGCAAAGTCTATTGCCTGCTGATCCTGGTCTATAGAGATCAGCTTTCCGCCGTCCTCTAACGTCTTTAATATTCCTTCAGAGTGCCCTCCGCCCCCAAGGGTACAGTCTAGGTATACTCCGTTCTTGTCTGTGATTAGTTTTTCTAGTGTCGCTTCATATAATACTGGTATGTGATATTCACATTCTATTTCTTTAAACATATTTACTCCTATTCATTACAAAAATACATCTTATTTTACTATAAACTGCTTTAAAAATCAAATCTAGAGACCCTCCCAGGGCCAAGCCAATGAAAAAAGAGAAGCTTGTAGCTCCTCTCTTAAAAATACAATAATCTAAAAGCTAAACTCCTTATCAGGTTAAGTACGACTAGGGCTATGATTGGAGAAAAGTCCATCCTCATATTTCCTAAAGGTATTAACATTCTGAATGGTTTTAGTACTGGTTCCGTCACATGGTAAACCAGTTCAGTGAACTCATTTCTGCTGGATGGTGCCACCCAAGATAATACTATTCTGATTATTATTAATATTCTTATTGCTCTTATTGCCAGGTCTATCAAAGTAAATATCATTTAGTATCCTCCTATTTTATGTTTAAGAAGTAGTGTTTTGCCTTTACTGTGTATTCCCAACCTGACCATACTGTCAGTATCACAGGGATAAGCATCATATAAAAATTATACTGATTATCTCCAAATATCATCATAAGTATAATAACTATCATCTGTGAAGTAGTTTTATACTTACCCAGATTTCCTGCAGGTATTACTTCTCCCTTAGCTGCTGCTAAAGTTCTTATCCCACTTATAAGAAATTCTCTTGCTATAACAACTATAGACATCCATGCTGGAATATACTTGATATCAACAAAGATTACAAGTGCCGATATTACAAGTATCTTGTCTGCAAGGGGATCCATCAGCTTTCCGAAATCTGTGATCATATTGTGCTTTCTTGCAATATATCCGTCCAAGAAATCTGTGATAGAAGCCACTGCAAAAATTACTAATGCTATTATTCTAAAGGTGAAACCATAGGGTCCCGTCTGAGATCCCTGAAGAAAAAATATAAACGGTATCGCAAGAACCATTCTTATCAGGGTTAAACGATTTGGTAGATTCATTTGTGCTTTCCTCCAACTGTATTAATTTTCGTTCTTTGTTATTGGTCCTAACAGGTCATACTCAAAGTTTTGCTCGATTGTTACTTTAACTATTTCTCCCTGTTTAGCGTTACCATCATTTGTAAGAACTTTTCCATCTATTTCAAGTGCTTGTCCTCTTGTTCTTCCTTCTAACATGAATTCAGATTCACTAGACACACCATCTATGATTACTTCCACTTCTTTTCCTATTAACTCTCTGTTTTTAAGCTCTGCAACTTCTGCCTGTACATTTGTAAGTTCCGCTGCTCTTCTTCTCTTTGTTTCTTCATCTACCTGATTTGGAAGATCGTGTGCCACTGTGTCTTCCTCTCTCGAGTAAGGGAATACTCCAACATAATCAAATTTGAACTCTCTTACAAAGTCTTTAAGCTGCTCGAAATCTTCCTCTGTTTCTCCAGGGAATCCTACGATTACAGTAGTTCTTATTGTAGCATCAGGAACAGTACTTCTTATCTTACCAAGTACTTCTCTTATCTGATTTCCGTCCTTTGCTCTAGCCATTGTTCTTAATACATTATCAGCTATATGCTGGATAGGTACATCAAAGTAGTTACATACCTTTTCTTCATCTCTCATTGTTTCAAGCATCTCATCTGTTATAGAGTTAGGATACATATAGTATGTTCTTATCCACTCTATACCGTCTACCTTAGCGATTGCCTTCATTACATCTGGAAGAGCCTTTCTGTTATATAGATCCAGTCCATACTCAGTAGTTTCCTGAGCCAGTAGGTTTATCTCTCTTACACCTGCTGCTGCCAGGGACTTTGCTTCCTCTACGATATCCTCTACCGTTCTGCTTCTCAGTCTTCCTCTCAGCTGAGGTATGATACAGTAAGTACACTTTCTGTTACACCCTTCTGCTATCTTAAGGTAAGCTGTATGAGGGTTGGTAGTTAGTATTCTTTCAGTTGTAGCATCTGCCAGGAACTCTAAACTGTCACTTCTTACAATCTTTTGGTCTGCAAGGATAGCATCTACTATCTCTTCGATCTTATCAAGGTCACCTGTACCTATTACAGCGTCTACCTCCGGCATCTCACCGATAAGCTCCTCTGCATATCTCTGTGCCAGACAACCTGCTACGATTATCTTCTTCAGATTTCCGGTTTTCTTATACTGACCTATCTCTAAGATCGCCTGTATCGACTCTTCCTTAGCATCCCCTATGAATCCACAGGTATTTATAAGAGCCACATCTGCCTCTTCTATATTGTTTGTTATTTCAAAACCTTTTCTGTTCACCATCATACCGATAAGGTGTTCACTATCCACAAGATTTTTACTACATCCTAGACTAATTAAACCTAATTTCATTTAACACTCCTTCAAAAAAATCATACCAAATTATAACATATTTAAGCCATATGTTAAAGTTATAAAACCTTATATTTATATACGTTTTTATCCTCGTAAAGAAAAGGGATACAGATTATCTGTATCCCCCACTATATTAACCTAGTTGCTTTTTACTTAAGCTGATTTTACCTTTTTCAGTAGAGATTACTTTCACATCGAAAACATCTCCATCTTTTAGTACATCCTCTACGTTTGCTACTCTCTCTTTTGAGATTTCAGAAACATGTAGTAGTCCTTCCTTACCAGGTAGGATCTCCATGAATGCTCCAAACTTAGCGATCTTTACTACTCTTCCTGAATAGATCTCTCCAACTTCTACATCTTTAACATAACCATTTACAAGAGTAATAGTCTGCTCAAGAGCTGTTAAGTCTGCAGAGTAGATAGATACCTTTCCATCGTCGTTGATATCAACAGCTGCACCAGTTGCCTCTATGATACCTTTGATGTTTTTTCCACCTGGTCCGATTAACGCTGCGATCTTATCCTTAGCGATGTTCATCTGGTGAATTCTTGGTACATGCGGCATCATTTCAGCCGGCTTGTCGATAGCTGCATTCATTACTTCAAGGATCTGATTTCTAGCATCTAGTGCCTGCTCTAGCGCCTGAGTCATGATTGCTTCATCTATACCAGTTATCTTTATATCCATCTGTAGAGCTGTGATTCCTTTTTTAGTTCCTGCTACTTTAAAGTCCATGTCTCCAAGGTGATCCTCTAGACCCTGAATATCAGTAAGAACAACATAGTCGTCCCCTTCCTTAATAAGTCCCATAGCGATTCCTGCTACGTGCTCTCTTATAGGTACTCCTGCTGACATTAGAGATAGTGATCCACCACAGATAGATGCCTGAGATGATGATCCGTTTGATTCAGTGATCTCAGATACTACTCTTACAGTGTATGGGAATACTTCTTCAGTTGGCATTACATAGCTAAGTGCTCTTTCAGCCAGTGATCCGTGTCCTAGTTCTCTTCTACCAGGTCCTCTCATCCATCCAGCTTCTCCTACAGAGTATGGAGGGAAGTTGTAGTGAAGATAGAACTTTTTGTAGTACTCTTCATCCAGACCGTCTACTAACTGCTCATCTCTTTTAGTTCCAAGAGTAGTAGCTACGATTGCCTGAGTTTCTCCTCTTGTGAACATAGCAGAACCATGTGCAAGTGGTAGAGTGTTTACTTCAGACCATAGAGCTCTTAGCTCAGTAGTTTTTCTACCATCTGCTCTGTACTCATCATGAAGAATTGAACTTCTTACAAGTTCCTTTTCTACATCATGAATATAGTTTTTGAATTCAGAAACTATCTCAGCAGGCATCTCATCTAATTCTTTTGCAGCCATATACTCAGCTGTAAATTCCTCTAATTTAGCAGCTTCCAGTGTATCGATAGCTTCCTGTCTAGCATGCTTACCCATTACTACTACAGCTGCCTTCATCTCTTCCTTTACTTTAGTATCGACAAATGCTTTTACATCTGCATCTACTTCTGGCTTTACGAACTCAAACTTTTCAGTTCCAACCATCTTAGCGAACTCTTCCTGGAATTCACAGATCTTCTTTATGTTTTCATGTGCAAACATAATAGCTTTTAGCAATACATCTTCAGATAGTTCAGCAGCTCCTGCCTCTACCATGTTTACAGCTTCCTTTGTTCCTGCTACAGCAAGATCAAGATCACTTTCTTTAAGCTCCTGTACAGTTGGGTTAAGGATGAACTCTCCATCCTTCATTCCTACTACTACACCAGCTACCGGTCCTAGGAACGGAAGATCTGATACAGCTAGTGCCATTGAAGAACCAGTGATTCCCACTGTATCTGCTCTATTTGCACCATCATATGACATTACAGTATTTACAATATGTACGTCATAGTTGAACCCGTCTGGGAACATTGGTCTTATTGGTCTATCTATTAGTCTAGCTGTTAGAGTAGCGTCTGTTGTAGGTCTAGCTTCTCTTTTATTAAATCCACCTGGGAATTTTCCTGCTGCATAGTACTTCTCTACGAAGTCTACTGTTAGTGGAAAGAAGTTCGCCCCTGCTCTAGGACCTTTACTTCTAGCTGCTGTACAAAGTAACACAGTTTCTCCATACTGAAGCATTACAGCTCCTGCTGCCTGTCTTGCAAACTTACCAGTTGAAGCTTTAAGTGTTCTTCCACCGAGTTGCATTTCTAATGTTTTTTCTTCAAACATTAATATTACCTCCTGATATCATTATAAAATAGAGGTTATTGAGCAGCAAATAATAAGGAGTAAAACCACCCTCTAAAATAGTCTTACTTCTTACTACTTACCAACTCTACACAACCTCTATTTCTTAGGGTATTATAACACCTTTACTAGTAAAAATCAAAATTATTTTGACTGTCTTACAATTAAAAAAATCATTGTATAGTTTTCTTTTCCGTTGTATAATTGAACAAAATTTATAGTTACGAGGTGTTTATGAATAAGGTTTTAAAATTTAACAGATTCAGTACCAAAAGACGTATAATACAGTTCCTTCTCATCCTTATTGTTGTATTTTTATTTTCAGTTTATACCTTTAACAGGGCTTCCCATCTTTTAAATCAAAAAAGGGTAGAAACTCTTATCAAATATCAGGCTCAGGTAGTCACTCTCAAGGAAGATAAGGAAGAAAACCTTAAAAAGATAGAGGAAAAATACGACGAAAAGATCGATAAACTTGTGGAGAAGATCCATAAGCTGGAAGAGAAGATTAAATAGCAACTATTAAAGGGTCATCCTCAAAGGGATGGCTTTTTTTATTCCTCTGACCGATCTCCACTACCACCTCTTAAAAGTTTCAAAAAAATAAAAATGCAGAGAACATTGTTCTCTGCATAATAGATTACTTTCTGATTCCAAGCTTTGCGATTAGAGCTCTGTAACCATCAAGGTCTTTCTTCATTAGGTAGTTAAGAAGTCTTCTTCTTTGTCCAACCATCTTAAGAAGTCCTAATCTTGAGTGGTGATCCTTGTGGTGACCTTTAAGGTGACCAGTAAGGTGGTTAATTCTCTCTGTAAGGATAGCTACCTGAACTTCAGTTGATCCAGTATCTCCTTCAAATTTTCCGAACTCTTTAACGATTTCAGCTTTTGATCTCATTGCCATGTTTGTTTCCTCCTAAAATATCTTATTATCCAGGCAAAGTAATACGTCGGCTAACGTATAACCTAGCTTGAATTTATTATTAATAGTATCATACTTTCGACTCCTTGTAAAGAGTAATCGTTACTTCTGCCTTGATACAGAAGTAACCAAGAAATCAAGTCTTGCGTGACGTCTCTTAAGTAGATATATTCCTCTACGACCTTTATCAGCTACAATCATAACTCTGTAAGCTAAGAATTATGTAAAACGTTATGATAAACTTATTCTGTATAACGGTCTAGTTAACTCTCCATGTATAAAGCTTTAGCGACCACTTCAGACGTCATTAATATCGTTCCTACTCTCAATCTATGCTTTCCTACCTTTAGATAAAGGGAGGAACAAAGTGGGTTTAATCTTTTTATTCATGTACATATAGAGCTTCTAAAAATGAATATTTCTTTTCACACCAATCTAATAGTGCTTCATTCCCTGTGTCCACTGAGCCCTTTATATTTAGAGGAGCCACTATATTCACATCATTATGATAATACTTAAGATTTTTTATCCCTCTTCCTGAAATCTTCACTTCCTTTTTTTGCTTTGTAACATTATCACCTAATGAAAAAAAACCTATCTTTCTAAGGTTTTTTCTATAAGAATCGCTTGAAAACACATGATTTTCCATAAGTCTAAAGTAGATTTGATAATACCATCCGTCAATCCCTAACTTTAATAAACCTTTATCAAACATTTCAATTTGTTTTCCATAATAGATATCTGAACTCCACCCTTGAATGCTTTCTTTTTCAAAACGCTTCCTTACTTTTTCAATATATATTGTGAACTTTTCTTTAGAAAACTCTTTATTCAGATAAAATAAAGTCAAGGTAAGAAGTAGTGTGAAATCCTCTCGCTCTTTTGTATTTAATGTTTTCATTAACATCTTATATTTTGAAAACTTCTTCTTA